>OGEN01000578.1_pt1 | contig 38264 bp, 35 predicted proteins | sample 1570671 | NCBI WGS metagenome assembly OGEN01 (sample SAMEA2582128, study PRJEB24529) | metagenome | biome: Human gut stool | place: China | collected 2011 | reverse complement strand
CCACCCCCTTCGTCTGCAGCACCTTCACCTGCTCCTGACGGCTCACCCGCACAAAAACCAACCCCGCAATCACCGGCACCACCACCCGCGACTTCCGGTACGTCCACTGCCTCAACACCGTCTGTACCGGCAAAAAACACTCCATACCCAGCTCTTCCAACCGGTCACGCACCTTCTTCTCCGCACGGGAGGCGGTGAAGACAGCGTGCCAATGAACCGTTTCCGTTTTTTGCCTATCTATTGCCATACATCCTTTCATAGTATCCCTGATAATCTCCGCTCGTCACCTGATCCAGCCACTCCTGATTATCCAGATACCATTTCACCGTTTTCTCTATACCCTCCTCGAACTGTAAAGAAGGTTCCCAGCCCAATTCATTTTTCAGTTTCGTCGAATCGATAGCATAGCGCAAATCATGTCCGGCCCGGTCTGTCACGTATGTGATCAGCTTCTCCGATGCTCCTTCAGGGCGTCCCAGTAAGCGATCTACCGTCTTGATCAGAACCCGGATCAAATCGATATTTTTCCATTCGTTAAAACCACCGATATTATATGTTTCGGCTACCTTTCCATTATGGAAAATAAGATCGATGGCCCGGGCATGATCCACCACATACAACCAGTCACGCACATTTTCCCCCTTTCCGTAAACAGGTAACGGTTTGTTATGACGGATATTATTGATAAACAAAGGGATTAGTTTTTCCGGGAATTGGTAAGGACCGTAGTTATTACTGCAATTGGTTACAAGGGTAGGCATGCCGAAAGTATCGTGAAAGGCCCTCACGAAATGATCGGAAGAAGCTTTCGAAGCCGAATAGGGGGAATGCGGATCATATTTCGTGGTCTCCGTAAAAAAGGTGCCGTCAAACTTCAGGGCCCCATACACCTCATCGGTAGAGATATGATAGAAACGTTTCCCGTCATATTGTCCGTCCCAGCTTACTTTAGCAGCTTGCAACAAAGACAGGGTCCCCATCACATTCGTCCGGGCAAAGGTAAACGGATCTTTGATCGAGCGGTCTACATGGCTTTCCGCTGCCAGATGGATCACTCCGTCGATGCAGTACTGCCGGAACAATTCCAGTATCTTTTCAAAATCACAGATATCTGCTTTTACAAAAGTATAATTCGGCTGCTGTTCAATGTCTGCCAGATTAGCCAGATTCCCCGCATAAGTCAGCTTATCCAGATTAATGATATGATATTCCGGATATTTCGTCACAAACAGACGTACTACATGCGAGCCGATAAAACCGGCACCACCGGTAATCAATATATTCCTTTTAAAATCCATTATTTCCGTTTTAATTCATTTATACATTTCACAAGTGAATCCTTCCAGTAAGGAATGGTACAATCAAAATCCCGTTTCACTTTTGTTTTATCCAGCACTGAGAAAGCCGGACGTTTTACTTTACCCGGAAACTCATCCGAATGGCACGGCCGGATGTCACAAGTATTTCCCGATAAAGCAACGATCTCTTTAGCAAAATCATACCACGAACACACGCCCTCATTGGAAAAATGGTAAATTCCCTGATGTTGCCTGTATTTTCCCGTTTCGATGGCGTGAACGATCAAAGTGGCCAAGTCGGCGGCATAAGTCGGCGTTCCCACCTGGTCAAATACGACATTCAACTGCTCCCTTTCCACTGTCAAACGCTGTATGGTCTTTACAAAATTATTCCCGAAAGCAGAATACAGCCAGCCGCCTCATCTCATTCCCCAACTATCCGTTGGCTCCGGTCACCAATATCCTATTCATAGAGATTCACATTATAGTCAAACCAATCACAGGCATCTTTCAGGCATGGATGGTGTCTGTCCTTTTCAGAAAGGATCACCTTAGCGGCCGGAATCCGCCAGTCGATTCCTAAATCCGGATCATCCCAGGCTAAAGCCCCCTCACTTTCCGGTGCATAAAAATTATCGCATTTATACTGAAACACGGCCTCCGCACTCAATACCGCAAATCCATGGGCAAATCCCCGCGGAACGAAAAACTGCCGTTTATTCTCCTCCGTTAATTCAACGGAAACATACTTCCCGAACGTAGGCGATCCCTTACGGATATCCACCGCCACATCCAGTACCCGACCTTTCACCACCCGCACCAGTTTGGATTGGGCATACGGAGGTTGCTGGAAATGCAATCCCCTCACCACACCGTAACACGACTTCGACTCATTATCCTGGACAAAAACGGTTTTACATACCTGCCGTTCGAAATCACGCTGCGAAAACGACTCAAAAAAATAGCCGCGTTCATCACCGAAAATACGGGGTTGTACGATAACAACACCCGGTATACAGGTTTCAATCAGTTCCATATTTATATTGATAATATCACACGAATTCTCAGATAAAGCCCAAGCGATTTTTATCATTTCTCCTTTCCGGAAAACTCAGCTGCCAATTTCAGAAGATATTGTCCATATTGATTTTTAATCATAGGTTGTGCCAGTTTCCGCATTTTCTCCGGTGTAATCCAGCCTTGCCGCAAAGCAATCCCTTCCAGACAGGCAAGTTTCAACCCCTGCCGTTTTTCAATCACCTCCACAAAAGTCGACGCCTCACTCAATGAATCATGCGTTCCGGTATCCAGCCACGCAAATCCCCGGCCCAGCAACTGCACTTTCAACTCCTGATTCTGCAGGAAACGCTGGTTCACCGTCGTAATCTCCAGTTCTCCGCGTGCCGACGGCTTGATATGCTTCGCCACATCCACCACCTTATTGGGATAAAAATACAACCCCACCACTGCATAATTGGATTTCGGCTGTGCAGGTTTCTCTTCGATACTCAACACATTCCCTTCCTTGTCGAACTCCGCCACACCATACCGTTCCGGGTCATTCACCCAATAACCGAAAACCGTCGCCTTTTGTTCTTCCTCTGCCGTCCTCACCGCCTCCAGCAGCATCCGTGTAAAACTCTGACCATAAAATATATTATCGCCCAGTACCAGACAAGCCGAATCTTTCCCTATAAATTTTTCCCCGATGATAAACGCCTGTGCCAGCCCATCCGGACTCGGCTGCTCTGCATACTCAAAACGCACCCCGTAATCCGATCCGTCTCCCAGCAAACGTCGAAAGCCCGGCAAATCCTGAGGGGTTGAAATAATCAAGATCTCCCGAATCCCTGCCAACATCAGCACCGACACCGGATAATAAATCATCGGCTTATCGAAAATGGGTAGCAATTGCTTGCTCACCCCTTTCGTAATAGGATAAAGCCGCGTACCGGAACCTCCGGCAAGCACTATACCTTTCATGAATAAAAAAATTTTGTGATTATGTATTTTTATCGAAAAGATCCCCTCAATCCATCGTCCATTCAATATATCAAGCCCAAAACCTTCCTCTCAAACGTTCATATACAACTTTCAACGTTTCCGTACTTCCGACCAATTCATTTAATGAAAGCACTACCTCTTGAGTATTTAATGGATAATCATGTGCTATCGTATTTCTCAACTCCCGCATATAGACCCAACTTTCAACACTATCAATCACACCCAGGCGTTCCAAACGATCCAGAACATCCCGCATGGACATTGTCTCTTCCTCCTCATACAACCATGCCAATACATACCTGAATATCTTTGCCCCGATAACGTCTTGTAGTTTGGAAAAACGAAATATAAACTGATCCAAACGCATCACCGCCTCACTATTCAGATTCAAATACTTCTCCTCATCCAAGGGGAAATACGGTTTCAATCCACATAAAGCCTCCTCTATTCGGGCTATATGTTTATCACAGATTTCAAATGCCCGAAGCAACCGATCTTTTAATTCCTGCCGTTTATCTGTCATATCAATCGTATTCCATGTAACAACGCCTCCCGCACAACCGCATTATCCTCGTAATCCCCGATCACATCTATCTTCCTGTCTCCCAATGCCAATTTTAACTTCGTCACCATTCGCACCCGTTCCAGGATCCCTTTTTTCTCCCCCGCGCTTCTAACCAACAAATCAATATCCCCACCCCGCTTACTGTCATCCGTACGCGAACCAAATAAAAACACCTCTACTCCCCAGCCATAAATCTCCCGTGCAATCCGGACAATCGTATCTATCTCCCCCTGAGTCAAACGCATAAACTACTTATTTTTGTAACAAATATAAGAAATTTTTCTATTAAACAACTTTTCCTTTACCCATTCAGTTTTTCAGATACAACCGTTCATACTTATTCGCAATCACATTCCAGCAATAACGCCGATAGGCTATCTCCCTCATCGCTTCTCCATTCCTTTCCCAAACTTCTTCACCATCTTCATTCATCAAAGCAATTAACTCTTGTTCATTCCCAAAATAACCTGCTTTTCCTTCTGTTGTTTCCCGATTATAAACTACATTAAACGCAAAAACAGGTCTGCCGAAATACATCGCCTCTACTAAAGAGGGATTCGTCCCTCCGGCACTATGCCCATGCAAATAAAACTTACAATGAGTTCGTAACACATTCAATACTTTAATATCATAAATTGGTTCCAAAAGCTTTATATTTGAAATTGTTTCGTATTCCTCTTTCAGTCGTCGCCCAAACTCACTATTATGCCAATTGCCAATAAATACTAATAACTCACCGGAGGCAACAAACGCCCTCAGAATCATTTCCACATTATTTTCCGGTTCAATCCGACACAATGCCAACGAATATCCATTTTCAGACAACTGATATTTCCCCAAAATCTCCTCTTCCATATTGTTTGTGTCACAAATCACATGGTCTCCACCATACTCAATCAAAGCACTCTCTTTGTTATACTCTTTCTCTACATAATCCTGTATTCCTTTATTATCAGATACAATTACATCTGCATACTTCACGGCCAAAGCTTCCGAAAATTTCAAAAACTTCCTGATCCACTCATTCCATTTATCCCGTCGATGCTCCAACCCATCTATGTTGACAATAATTCTTTTCTTACTAAACAAGCGTACAAAGGGTAAAATGCAACATCCGGAAACCCCAAGTATCAACAACACATCCGCCTGCTTCAAAGCATGCAAAATAGAGAACATATCGTAAAAAATACTTTGAACTCCATTTGCTTTTAAAGGAATATAAACAACTTTCGCTCCTTGATATACCCAATGCCGTTCGTTGTAATTCTTGCTACTGCAATAAACAGAGTACTCCAACTCGTCAGAATGGTTTTGGCGTACCATATTTTCCACTAATGTTTCAAAACCACCATAATTTGCCGGAACTCCAACGGTACCAATTATCGCGACTTTCATGTTCAAATATTTTTATTGAATATCAAAGGATAAGAAGAATTATCCTTAATCGTATCAAGAAATAAAAATTGATTTTATATCCAATATTCACTAATTAACCATATTCTTAACCATGAATTGGAATCATAAACGTCATTTTTATACAAAAAAGTATGTAATAAGCATTTTAAAGACCTGTTTCCATTACATGGAAGATATCTATACAAAGTTTTTTGCATACTTCATCGGAATAATATTTCTCACCTGTAGAAATACAATTCCTTTTCATATCATTTATTTCTGCAAGTGACAAACGCAAATAAATTTTAATCTTTTCAACTATAGAATCTGCATTTTGCATCGGAACTAACCATCCATTAAAGCCATCGATTAAATAACTCTTTATCCCACCTATTTCACTTCCTATAACAGGTACACCACAAGCCATAGCTTCTATACCTGTTAACCCTAAACTTTCAGCTATTCTACTACTACTAAATATAAATAAATCCAAATCTCTATAGTAATTTCCAAGTTCAGATTGTGAGACTCCAGGTAACAACGTAATTATTTGATCCATTTGATTTTCTTGGATGAATTGTATAACTTCATCTCGTTTAGTTCCATATCCAATGATTAGTGCTTTAAATTTAATGGACGGGGTAATTTGTTTCAATTTAACACATGCATGAAGAAATTCTTTATATCCTTTACCATCTTCTAATCGCCCAAAAAAACCGATATGCAATATTTCAGTTGAATCATGTTTTTCATAATAAAAAAAATTCCGATTAATACCTCCTGAGGGAGACACAATAATCTTATTATCATCGATTAAGTTTCTTGACTTTACAATTTCCTTAAAATATTGAGATGGTACAATAATAATATCTGCATAGTGCCTACAAAATTTCTCTGTCATATTTCCCAACATATTCCCGAAGCCACTATGGGGATATAAAAGATCTTCTCCGTGAAAATTAACAACAATCTTTGGTTTTTTAAATAAATACAACACTTTCAATATTGGTATTGCTTGATTAGGGAAATGGATATAAATAAAATCATATCTTCCCCAAAAATTTAAAATAATTCCTATGTAAAATTTCGTATATTTGAGTAATTTATTAAATTTATTGCAACTCTTTCCATAAATGACAGATTTTGATTTTATTTCAACATGATATTGAAATATCCCCTCACACACATTTTTGACAAAAGATCCATACCCCGGATATTCTTTAGTAGGATACATATTGGAAATCAAAAAAAATTTCAACTTATCAATCATATCTATTTTTTACAAATCAAAAAAAATCCCAGATGATAATTTCCAATCTCTAAGCCTATTATTAACTTGACTATAATCTATATTTTGCTCCAATAGCTCTTTAAACTGGCCGTAATTCATATTTTCTTGAGCATTTCTAGAAAGGCCCAATTGATTCAAATAGTCCGTGACTTTACGAGCAGGGTCAACTGTAATTATTTTTTTATTATATAGAGTTGAAAACACAGTGCCATGGAAAGTACTCGTAACTACGTATTCCGCATTTTTTATTAAACTTAAAAATTCAAATGGTGAAATAATTAAACTTTTATCACACCAAGCATAATCAAATCCTGGTACAATTACCTGCAATCCTTTTTCAACTGCAAATTTCTTTATAAAATTCATGTATGTTGGAGCTCCATTATAACTATAATATACCAAATAAGGACTATTAAGATTTGATAGTGGCTCTTCATATTTCTCCCACTGCTGAAAAAGGAGTATCGTAGGATCGCAAACATCCATCACATTTTCAATTCCAACCTCATATAAAAATTGCTTAGAAAATAAATCCCTTGTCCCAAATTTTTGAATATTGCTTTTCAGTGCTTTTTTTAAATTAGGGAATTGTTCATAGCTTTTTATGGTTGAGTAGCCCAAACTAGCAGCATAAGCAATATTTACATTCGATTTGCTATTAATGCCATAAAATTGCTCATGATGGTCAAATGAATTGTTTTCGATATTCCAAACCTCATCACTTCCAATGATTGCCAAATCGAAATGATCACAAACTTTATAATCTTTGATGTTTAATCTTTTCCAACCTTTTCTATAAGCGATTAATCGTTTTAACTTAAGAAGCTGGCGAGAATAATTTTTTGCAAGATACTTTCTTGTAAGAACACTCTTAAATGAAGAGGGGCATTTTACGATCGTCACCTCATGCCCTTTGTCTGTTAAATACTCTTGCAAAGCATATGCCTGCAAAAAACTACCATAATTATAGGCATCATATATAGTATATATTCCTATTTTCATACCATTTCTTTTGATACAACTGTTCCTTCTTATGGGATGAGAATTAAAATGATTTGACGATCTTGACGGTTTTCTTTATGGCGTTTTGATATTTCTTAAATGTTATTTTACCCATCTTATACCTCTTCCACTGGCTATATGAAATATTTTGGATGCTAAGTTCTTGCAGCGTACGTATCAAAAATTTAACCTTTTCGACAAAAGACAGTGACTGTTCTACTGCATCGGGAGTAATATAACCAAATCGTCTATAGATTTTTCTTTTAAAATATGACTGTTTTTTCTTTCTCAAAATCAATCCAACATTGTTTTGAGCCGCAATCGGCACTTGAATATCCACCTCCTTGCAATTCATATTTGATTCCCATAAAGGCAGCAAAATCAAATGGAGTTCTTCATTCCTAACTATGCAAATTGACGTTCCGTATTTATCCTCATTATGCTCAGGAAGCCATGCATCCATAAAGGCGGCATCAGCATACTCTGCGAATATATCATCGCACAAATTACACCCTCTATAGTGAAACAACTTATTTAAGAAAGAAAAGCCAAAAGCCTCATCCGGAGAACGACTTATGATAGAAGATCGATCGGCAAAACGCAATGTAGCAACGTATTGCCGATTAAAAATATTATCACTCTTGTCCCGGAACGATATATATTGAATGTCATCAATATGCGCGTCATTATCATTTGCTATATATTCCACCATAGACTTACCCGGAACTCCTCCACAAACCAATCCTAATAAAAATTTAATGCGCATATTTAGAATTGGATCTCTTCTCATGACATTTCTGATAGCTTTAGCTTGACAAGGAAGAGTCACAATTGCATATCTACTTTCTTCATTTTTAATTCTTTTAAGTACATCAGATATTTCCAAAGGGTAATATACTGATTTGGAATTTTGAATTAATTTATTGGGATCTTGAACGAAATCATATTGATAAAACATACCGTCTTTAGGCGTATTAGTCACGCAAACTATGCAATCCACAGATTTCGATGTGAGTAATTGACTCAAAACCGCTGTAAGAAAACCACCCGAAGCACTTGTTTTTCTAAAACGCTCATCAAACCCCTTGTATATTGAGATATAGTTCCCAACTATCGGATTGAATAACTGAGTCTTTTTTATTGTGTCATGATGATACACGGGGCATAATCTCTCACAAAGCTTACATTCAATACATTTTTTGTAATCAACAATAGGCTTGTATCGCCCCATTATATCACTCTGGTAAGAAATACATTGCCTTGGGCATGAATAAGCGCAAGCACCGCACCCAACGCATAAATATTTTTCTTTATCTATTCGAGGCATTGCCAACTAATGACCCTAATTTACCATTAAGAATGTTTATTACTATTTGTAAGCTTACGCTTAACATTCCACATAGAAAACCTAAATCTGATATTTTTTATATGGTATTCGCATTTTTCATAAAAACGCCCCTTATATGGATTCAAGCGGTCTATAATCGATTCCGTTATAGCACTGCTGTCAAAAGGGATAAACCGATCTATAGAAACGATATAACTACGGACAGCAGGGTCTAAAATATTCTCATATCTTCGTTTCTGCATATGAATATATGGAAACTCATCTTCAATAAGTCTTCCACCATCAAACGCAATTCTATAGCAACCTCCATTTCTAATCATAAAAATTTGGTGGTTATAATTATTATCGGCAGCCAATGTCATTCTGTATCGCTTGAAAGTTATATCGGCAGCTTCCTCTTTATTATACACTTTAAAATTATTGGCTTCAAGAATTTTCCCTATACCATTCAATTCATCAAAAATACAAGGTCGATCTGTCGCTGCAACTGATTTAAAGTCTTTCCCGTTAGGATGAGGAAGTAAAAATGCAGTATTACATTTATAATTATTTCTATATAGCGACAAATGTCCTAACCTGTATATTTTGTCATAAGAATCAAATAAATTCTTATTTAAGAACTTACTTAAGTTTCCCCAAATTAAATCCATATCACAGTGACCCCAAAAATCATATCCTTTTAATTCATCTTCAAACATAAGACCATAGGACGGCTTATAGTCACACAATTTATAAGGGGAATTCAATACTATATCCGAACGCAATTTTACAGACAATCTGTTCTTTAGAGAAATCAAATCTGTTCTTAATAATTTTACGTTATCGGGTAAAGATTCAACATGGTTATCAGTTACTAGCAAGAAATCAAATTGGGGATTCCAACGACAGGACTCCAACCACATATTAAAATAATTGGGAAACTTCCCAATATATACTGTTATAATACAAATTCTGTACATTTTTCTGAAGCTGTTAGAATTAAACCATAAACAATTGCAGTCGCACACCCAATATAATGCAACAATATAGGACCTCCTACAGAGGAATATGCAATCAGAAAGAATAATGTTAGCCCCGCAAGTTTTAGTTTTCTTGATGAGATATGTCTATTAGTAATATTGAATATTATACATAATATAGACAAGTATAGGATTGTCCCGAACCAACCAAATTGTCCCATAACCATAGGCCAAAAGTTATCATTAAGAAATTGCTGATCTTCAGAATTCATTCCCCATATAGAATCAAAACCATATTTGTCATACAAAGGAGAATAATAAACCTTTGCCATATTTGAACCATAAGTTGAATAACCTGCTCCTAATGGGAAATAATTATTTGCAGTAATTATACCATTAGCAAGGAATAAACTGCGTGGTGTAACATTATCAATAAAATAATATTTAAGTTGAAAAAAACCACCTATAATTCCTAATATTGACAGACCTATCAATGCTTTACGATTCAAATAAGAATGCTTTTTAAGGAATAAATCCAACGCAATAAATGTAAAACCAAGGCCTATTGCCTTTCCTCTTAATGTCATGAACAGACATATCAAACAAATTATCTTCAGCAAATTATCTCGCCGACAATTAATTGCCTCGTTAATTATAATTATAGATAAAGAAATGACTAAAATGGAGGAATAATCTCCAGCATTTGAGTTTATAAATTTGAATGCCCTTATACCAAATCGGTAATCTTCTGTCATTCCGATATCAATAAGTAGATTTAGTATAAGGCAAACAATACTTGCAAATAAGTAAACTTTTACTATCCTATATAGCACATTGGTAATTTTACAAAGATGACATTGGGTCAACAATTTTATAGAATAGAAAAATATCAAATAGAACTTAACAAAAGTAAAGCAGTCACTGAGATTTGCATTGATATTGCGTTGAATCTTATATACAAGTGTTGAAATCCATCCTAAACTAAGCAATAAAATAAGAATGATAAATATTTTTTTTATATACGAAGAAATTTGCCATACCTTTCTACGGGATGAATATCTTATAAAGCTGAAAAATCCACAAATAGCAAAAAATTCATCAGTTATTGCTAAAATTCCAATAAACTGTGTATAAATAGATTGTGGAAATATACATATGAACATGATTAAAAAAATCAGTTCCGACTTATTATAACTCCACATGTTTAAAGGTCTACCGTCTGACAATTGCATTGAAGATATTTTTCAGAAATTGTTTTTCAGAATAATTCAGGCTAAATCGCCAAAACAATATGAAATAAAATGTAGTGTATAGACCAATAGCTACAATCAACGAAATGACAGAACAAACAGGAAAGAATGATAAAACAATGTATGTTACAACAGATAAAACGATAGGTGATATACTCATTTTTAAAATCTGAACCCAAAAATTGCCAATTAGTAACCCTACACGATACTTGTAATATATATTCATGATTACAATTTGGCCTAAAATTAATGCCCCCGCTACACAACACGCACAACCAATACCTCCATATTTTTTAGATATCGGTACCGACAAAATCAAACTTACAACAGAAATAATAAGATAAGTCAAACTTCTAAATCTCATTTGGTTTTTAGCTTGAAGAATAATAAATCCCAAATTCTGTATCAAGGGAATTGTCAATGGTATCAAAAACAATAATGTGATATAATACGATTCACAATAATCATTTCCAGCCCATAAAATAATAAACTCTTTGCCAAACAAAATAAACCCAAATATGATTATACCTAACAATGAAAATTGAATTCGTCCAACTTTGACAAACAAATCCGACAACTCGCCATTATCAGTATTATTTGAAACCATTGATGTAACTTTGGGTAATAAAACACTTGTAATTGCACTTGAAAATCCCATATAGATACCTTGAAACTGAATTCCTAATGCATATATGGCTACAGCACTCGTACTAACATACATTCCCAAAATAAACTGCCCGCTGCTCCAATAAATTCTATCAATTATAGCACATAAAAAAATCCACAAAGAGTAGTAAGATATTTCTTTTAACAATCCATAATCAAACTGGTTAAATATAATTTTGATTTTGATTTTAGACAAACAATACCATAGATTCAAACTTAACGTTACAAGATTGAAGATCGTAGTAATCACAACCATGCAAACAGCTTTATATCCCAACGAAAGAAATATTATCATTACAATAGGATTAAGAATAACCCTTATTAAATTTAATGACTTTTGAAATATAAAATTTTCATATCCACTTATAATAGATCCAAATACACCTAACGGAAATGAGACAGCCAAATTTAATGTCATAAGCAATAACATAATTTGAAGTTGGTTCTGCTCATTAGAAGTCATGGTCCGAGAAAACAACAAATCAACATTAAAATATAAAACTATTCCCGCAATAATGCATAGTATGCCAACTATACTGTATAAAATTATAAACATACCGTACATCCGAGATTGGGTTTTGAACATTCCCAATGTTCTAAATTTTGCTGTATATCTTATAATTGCATTTCCAAAACCCAAATCTAACACCGTAAGATATGCCACTACTGAAGCCGCTAACGAATATAGTCCATATTCAGCTTGTCCTAGCATACGAAGCATATATGGCATATAGGTGAGTGCTATGACATTATTCAAAATAATAGTCATATAAGACAATATAGCACCACCCTTTAACTGGTTCATCTTTTAAATTTCAAATGTTGACTTTTCCGGCAATATAGTCTCGAACGCGTTAATCAATCGCTGTTTACATGACTCAAAATCACCTAAATTACCATCATTTATACATACTATATCTTTCCCCCGTTCCAGTATCATTTTTATTGCATACTCAAAAATCTCATCATTCATTTCACTAAACGAATAAGAGTCTTTTGACACATCTATTGGAAAAAAATTGCCATTAGTCAATTGCCAATAACGAAAAACATATTGGTTTATGTTATTATAATTTCTAAACCTACTCTGACAAGTCAAATCCAATATGGGATCATTCGTATTCCACACCTCCTGTAAAGTCCGCTTTAAAAATGAATTTGGAAGATGGGGATCCATAAAACCAGTATATCGTTCATAACCGCTCAAAGCAATAGTACGCAATAACTTAAATCCATATTTTGGAGTAAACCATTTTGAGAAATTTTTTCTAAGACTTTCCTTTTTATTACAATATTTGTTAATAAACGACACGTCATTATTTAAAATATACCCTAAAGAATCAAAATGAGGCTGTATTGCATTTAAAACGCCCATATCACAAGGAAGACCATTTCTAAAAAAACGGTTTGGCATTACCTTATTGATAATGAAAGTGTCGTCATTAAAATATACAAATTTTTCAGACAATTCTTCTATTCTATTAAAATTCAATTCAATCGTATGAGAATTAAAGGTCGGAAGATATTCTTGTGGTATATAATCCTCATGTTTTAAAAAACGAATTTTAGAATGATTTATATTTAACCACTGTGGATAATGCCCACAGGTTATAAAAAATATTTTATTTACCCAAGGTGCATACTTTTCAACTCCTCTAAACCAGTATTTAAGTGTTCCCCAATCTCTAAAACGGGGTGATTTTGTTTTGCCATAAGTTTCTTTGGCATACTTACAATATGATTCTTGCCACATGGGGTCGTTGTCATCAACCCAAAGCATTATAAAATCTATTTTATCCATTTCTTTAGATAGCTTACGTAACCGGAAAGATGAGCATGAATTTCATATTTATTATTATACCATGCAATATTTATGCGTGGTATCTGATATTTGTCTTCTGCTGAAAACGAGTCATTAATAACAGCATAATTGAATTTCGAATTCGCACAAGTTTCAATCACATCCGCGCTTAAATCCCGAGGATGTCCAAACGGGTAAGCAAAGATGTCAGAATTATATAATGAACCTATCAAATTTTGGCATGCATTGAAATCAGAAATCAATTCGGTTTTAGACAATTTTGAGAGTATGTCATGTTTAGAGGAATGCCCACCGATAACATGTCCTCTGTTTTTTAAATCGTTAACCTCTATCATTGATAAACCATGAAAACGTAGTTTATTATATGTTGGAACTAACAATTCGTCTATTTTATCCATAGGATACGCACTATTCAAATTGGAAATATATTCTTGCGGTGCATAATTGGAATAAAATTTCAGAGAATATCTATTATATGCAATTTGCCTGTCTGCTTCCGAAAATATACATATGTTTTCTTCTCCGACTTGGTAGTTATTATAAGGTACGTACGAAAACCATTTGAGAATTTCATCAATCCATAACGGTTTTTGGGAATCTAAATTACTTATAGGCATGAAATATACCCCATTAAATCCATATTCATCTAATATTTTACTGCTGAACACCGAACAATTATATCCATCATCAAAAGTTATCATCAATGGGATTGTCTGTTCGATTTTAGTTGCACTATAATCAAAATGTCTCTTTATAATACTTAATTGTTTACGGAATTTAGATTCCTTAATTGCGACAGTTAGATGGAGTTTTTCATCCCAATACTCATCAGGTATAATATGGTGATAGACCAATATCCTCCTTTTATTTCGATTGAAATAATAAAAAAAAGGTATTATCCCTAAAAAGTACGATAAGGTATAGAATATAACTTTAAATTTAACTCTCATTTTATACCAATTTGAGCTTTCTTTTCACAAATCTAAAGGTACGAATAACAAACATCATATAGAATGGTACTTTATCCTTTGCATCATAAATATAGGTGCATTCACAATTTTTAAAATCTTTAATCCATTGAAAAAGACTCAAATTTCCATGTCTGACATTTTCATTAAAATCCGCTAATTCAGCCATAGCTTTAAATGGCGTTTGACGTAATTGCAATTTACCAGTACACAATTTACCAGCTAAAACCGATTGTGCCCAAATAAGAGGTAAATTCGCACCCCCAAACTTAGAAGAAAGCGCCCATGTTGAATGGCGGAAATTCACTTCCAAAAAAACAAGATCATTATCCTTCGTAATCAAAAATTCAATACTGAAAATTCCTGAAAAACCAGTTATTTCAAACAACTTTTTTATCTTCTTTTCCAATACCATATCATCAAATAAGGATACGGTCATATAATTCCCATAAGCCTTATTCGTAAATCTCAAGTAATTTACCTTAAACGGCATAAATACTTCGTCTCCCCCATTCAAACTAATACCATCAATACAAAGTTCATTTTGTTTATCAATATATTCTTCGACCAAAACGACATCACTTTTAATCTTTGTATAAGCCTCCTTTAACTCCTCCTCCGTATAACAGACAAATACATCCTGTTTCCATCCTCCCACTATCGACATAATCGACTTTGTGATTACCGGATAAGGTACATTCTTTGGAAACTCTCCCTTATTTAAAACTTCCGATTTAGGAATTCTGATTCCACATTTTTCCGCAGCTTTATTTATTTCTTCTTTATTCATAAAATGAGTAATCTGACCTGCATAAGCTCCATGGAAGAAATAAAATTTATCTCTTAAAATATCCAGATTTTCATCAACGAGACTTTCAATATCATCGCTACATGTAAAAACAAAAGGAGATTCTTCCTCATTTCCATATTCATTTATCAGGAGTTTCAAACCCTCTTCATTAGAATTTACATGATGAAGTTTACCTATATACTTGCTTCTATTCACCAAAATAGGTTTAGGCTCCGACAATATCACTATCGGTTTTATTCCATCCTCTCCTAAACTCCTTACTAATGTCAATGGATTGTAATGGTCTCCACAGAAAACTATAAACTTATGTTTTAAAAGAGAATTATTAAATGCTACTTTTAATGATTTCATCGCTGATTATTTTTTACATTGCAAAATCAATACCCACTACTATGCGTGGATGATTTTTAAAAAGATCACTTGACCATAGATACAAATTGATTTTTTTTAAGGAATAATAGGCTCCTATAGCCAAATCGATATCCCGATTAAACTCCCACGAATAAAGGCATCCGAGCATAGGAGTAACACTCTGATTTCCGGAAAGCTCTACAGCATACCCTCCATAGAGCCATTGGTCAATAGTATTACTTGTCCCCCGGTTTATTCCATACCATGTATTGCTACACCAAAACAATTTCTGATCATGGGTTATGGCACCGTTAAGATATAATGCAGATGTTACATATGAGAACTGAAATTTATCGCATAAATCAAACGAAGGGGTAAATTGCAAACCAAGATTGAAATAAGGAGAAAACTTATATCCGAATCTACCAAGTAATCCATAATAAGATGATAAACCATCAACAGCTAAATCGGCACCGATGGCAAACAAATCCCCGATACCAAATTGAAAGGTATTATAACTTTCGATTTTGTCAATACCAGTACGTATCTTCAATGAGGTGTAACCATAGACTTTTTCAGGCCCCACAGTTGCAGCGAAATACGGCACCTGAGCAACAGTCTTCATACCCATCAACAACAAGCCCAAGCCGATTGCTGCTTTGATAAAATATTTCATGTATGTTTTGTTTTAAAAAGATGGTATATAAAAAAAACGCTCCCAAAAAGAATTAATACCATTACTAAAATCCCCATTATAACAGATACAGACTGAACTAATGCAAGACCTCCAAAATAGAACAAAGCCATTGCTACTATACATTGGCAGAAACTCCAAAAGATTTTTTCACTTGTTGTCACTTCTTCTTTATGACTAAGCAAAGAGGCAACGACATACGACCCGGAATCTGACGAAGTAATAAAAAAAAGACAAATAATTATTAATACCAAAGTAGAGAGCAAAATATACCCAACCGGCCCTACAATCCGCTCCAAAAACATAAATAAAGAAGAAGAAATGTCATTTATCATGGTCTCATGAAGCATTTCTTTAAATTCAACACCGATACACCCAAAGATACCAAACCATATACAGGTGAAAAGGATCGGAACACCTACTACGCCTCCGATAAATTCCCGAATAGTACGTCCTTTTGAGATTCTCGCCACAAATACCGCCACAAATGCAGCCCAAGCTGCAAACCAAAGATCGAAGAAAATAGGATAAGATGCAGCCCATGCATCCGTCGCCGAATTATAGAAATCATTATATGAAATATAATTTACAAGTAATAAACCCATTCCTTCTCCTATATAAGGAATAAAATTTGTTATTCCTAAATTGATACAGGAAATCAGTATTATCGATATCAACAATACGCCCACGCAAGCAGCTGAAATATTGGAGAGCCACTTGACGCCTCGTTTTAAGCCGGAAACAATGGACCACGTTGCAATTAATCCGATACAAATCATAAGAAGGTAGGGGCTAATAACAATGTTAAATACATAATTGGCACCACCCAAAATCTGTACGACCCCTAATCCCAATGAAGTGGTAAGACCAGCTATAACACCCAATGCCATAACTATGTCAATGGTCCTTTTTATCCCATTAGGGTAACGAGCTGGTAATATCGAACTTAATCTTAAACTTCGTTTTTCATTGAAATAAAAGTATGCAATAATTAATCCCAGAACACCATATTGGCTCCATGCATTGATCGTCCAATTGAAAAGCGAGAGTGAATACGCAATTCCTTCCGGAGATCCCAAAACATGACCGTTATAAGGATTATTATGCAGATGGAGTATTGGCTCCTCACAATAGAATACGATCCCGATTCCGCAACCCGCCATAAAAAGACAAGATAACCAGGAAAATGTACTGTATTCTTTTTTTGCATTCGCTCCTCCAATTCGAACCTTCCCATATTTAGAAAACAGTAAAAACAATAATAAGATAAGACAGAAATAGCAAAAAATAGTAACAACACCTCTAAAATTTACGCACATGGAAGATAAAACGCTTTGAAAAATACTGGCATCTGTACTAAATAAAGACAAATACAACAATACAAGAAATAACGCAAACAAAACAACAATACTGCTTACCTGATTTTTAATAAAATGATGAATATCCATTTGATAGTTTATTATTACTATTTGATCGTATTATTTTCCTTCTAGCCTTTCCTGATAGATGTTTTTCAGATAATTTAAAATTGTATATTTCACGATGATATCTTTTCTCTAATCCATTGATAATAATGGCTATTTTGTTGACTTTATTAACCATTCTTACTCATTTGTTCACAATTATCTGTAGTAAATAATGAGGTATATTTCCCAACCTCATCTCTAACTCGAAGACGAAAATTAATGGCAACTCTTAATATATTTAATTGATCCGATCTATTCCATTAATTTAGAATTTAATTGGACTTTTAACAATTCGGATAACATTTATATTTTTGTGAAAAGTTTTTTATTATTGGGAGGAAATGACCTTGATGAATAAAGAAATTAAAGGACAGATTTTCGGTTATGCAAGGGTGAGTACGCGTGATCAGAATCTGGATATGCAACTGGATGTGTTGCAACGACAAAATTGCGTAAAAATCTTTTGCGAGAAAATTTCCGGGGTAAAAAAACGTCCGGAACTGGAACATTGCCTTTCACTATTACGTGAAGGCGATGTATTAGTCGTTTATAAATTAGATCGTTTGGCCCGTAGCCTGTCTGAAATTGTCCGGATATGCTCGGAGCTGGAAAGTAAAAACATACGGATTCGTTCGGTCAAGGATAATATTGATACGACCGATTATATGGGGAAATTTACGATGCATATTTTTGCGGCTCTGGCAGAATTCGAACGGAATGTGATTATGGAAAGGACTCGTGAAGGACGGGAAGCAGCCCGGAAAAGAGGAAAAAAATTCGGAAGACCTCAGGGCTTGAATCCGGAAACCCAGCAAAAAGTAAAAAAAGCAGCTCTCTTGTATCAAAAAGGATTTGCTGTAAAACAAATATGCCAACAAATTGAAATTAAGAGTAAAAGCACACTTTATAAGTACCTTCAACTGGAAAATATTCCCCTGAGATCTTTCTCTAAAAACTGAAAAGGCATTTTTTTCCTTTGTAGTGAAAAAATAAAAGGCTATTTTTGTGGCTGAAAATAAGACGGTTCTTCAGTAGAAATATGACACTGAGGACCGCGGAGCGTACCTAATCGGTTCCTTTTCTAAAAGATAATCATATAGAAATCAAGTAGTAAACTATATTTACCCTGAGTTTAGTTTAAATAAATTCAGTGAAATAATTTGCCTTAAAAAGGTCCAATTAAATTCTGATTTAATTGAACTCTTTTTATTGGCATTTTGGAGGTACCTTCATCTAAAATAGTCGTTAATAATTCTTGTTTAAAATCTGATAACAATGAAAGCATGCTTTATGGGATTGGGTTATATAGGCCTGCCTACAGCTATAATTGCTGCTAAACACGGTATAGAAGTGATTGGGGTAGACATTAATCCCCAAGTTGTAGAGATGACTAATCAAGGGAAATTACATATCGTAGAGCCTGGCTTGGAAGCTTATCTGGAGGAAGTGATCTCTTCCGGCCAGATGAAAGCTGCTGTGAAGCCGGAGATCAGCGAGGCTTACTTTATAGTTGTGCCTACTCCTTTTAAAGGGAATCATGAACCGGATATATCCTATGTCGAGGCTGCTACTCGTGTTGTTATCCCTTTTTTGAAAGTGGGAGATTTATTTGTTATAGAGTCGACTTCTCCGATAGGAACGACGGAAATGATGACAAAACTTATTTTTGATGAGCGTCCTGAATTGGAAGGGAATATTTATATTGCTTACTGTCCGGAGCGTGTTTTGCCTGGAAATGTAATATATGAACTGGTGCATAATGATCGGGTAATTGGTGGTATAAATCCTGAATCTACTGAAAAGGCAATTGCATTCTACAGTCAATTTGTACAGGGAAAATTGCATCGAACAAATAGTCGTACGGCCGAAATGTGTAAATTAACGGAGAATTCTTCCCGGGATGTACAAATTGCTTTTGCAAATGAATTGTCATTGATTTGTGACAAAGCTGGGATTAACGTATGGGAATTAATTGAGTTGGCGAATAAACATCCGCGTGTCAACATTCTACAGCCGGGATGTGGAGTGGGGGGCCATTGCATAGCTGTCGACCCTTATTTTATTACGGCGGATTTTCCGATGGAATCTCAGATTATTTCCAAAGCTCGTGAGATTAATAATTATAAATCATTTTGGTGTGCTGAAAAGGTACAAAACGAGATGTTGAAGTTTGAATTGGTTCATCATCGTCAACCGATTGTCGCAATGATGGGACTTGCTTTTAAGCCGAATATCGATGATTTACGGGAGTCTCCAGCCAAATATATTACGACAAGAGTCATGCAGAGTTGTAATAATGCCGATATTTTGGTCGTAGAACCGAATGTAACAGAACATAAAGTATTCAAATTGTCCGGTTATAAAGAAGCTTTCGACCGGGCTGATATTGTGGTGATGTTGGTGGCTCACAAGGAATTCAGGGAATTGCCTTGGACAGATAAAAAAGTGATCCTGGATTTTTGCGGGATTTATAAAAGATAATTGGTGTTGAAAAAAGTAATGTTAGTTTTCGGGACACGTCCCGAAGCGATAAAAATGGCTCCTTTGGTAAAGGAATTTCAAAAGTTTCCAAAAGAGTTTGAGACGATTGTATGTGTAACCGGACAACATCGGGAAATGCTCGATCAGGTACTTCGTATTTTTGAAATCCGTCCCGATTATGACCTCGACATCATGCAGCAGGGACAGGACTTATACGATGTGACGGCTCGGGTTCTCACCGGAATGCGGGACGTATTGAAAGAGGCACAACCGGATGTGGTATTGGTACACGGTGACACGACAACCTCTACGGCTTCTGCTCTGGCAGCTTTTTACCAACAGATTCCGGTTGGACATATCGAGGCGGGACTTCGTACCCATAATATTTACAGCCCCTGGCCGGAAGAGATGAACCGACTCATTACGGGACGTATTGCCACTTATCATTTTTCACCTACTCCTTTAAGTCGTCAGAATTTATTAGCAGAAGGAATAAAAGAGGAAGCGATTACTGTTACAGGTAATACGGTGATCGATGCTTTATATTGGGTTGTGGAGAAAATCAAAAATAATAAAGTTCTGAGTGTAGAACTTGGATCGTTTTTGAAGACTGCAGGATACGATGTGAATCGATTGAATGATAACCGTCGTTTAGTGCTGATCACCGGCCATCGCCGGGAGAATTTTGGGGATGGTTTTATTCATATGTGTCTGGCCATTAAAAACTTGGTTGAGAAATACCCCCAGGTAGATTTTGTTTATCCGATGCATTTGAATCCCAATGTCCGTAAGCCGATTCATGAAGTATTCGGTGAAACTACTGCAGATAATATGTTTTTTATCGAACCGTTGGAATATCTGAGTTTTGTTTATCTGATGGAAAAATCGACCCTCGTTCTGACCGATAGCGGAGGAATTCAGGAAGAAGCTCCGGGACTGGGAAAACCGGTGTTGGTGATGCGCGATACGACGGAACGTCCGGAAGCTTTGGAAGCCGGGACTGTGAAATTGGTGGGAACGGATTATGACAAGATTGTCAGTGAAGTTTCTGCATTATTAGATGATCCGATGTATTATGACCGGATGAGTAAGGCTGTGAATCCCTACGGTGATGGAAAAGCATGTGGAAGGATTATGGAATTTCTGAATAAATGATATCATTATAAAAATTTTATATTGTATACGATGATATATGGTGAGTAGCAATACAAAGCGTCTAGCGAAGAATACATTAATGTTATATTTTCGCCAGTTTCTTATTATCGTCGTAAATTTGTATACTGTTCGTGTTGTATTAAATACGCTTGGTGCAAGTGATTATGGGATCTATAATGTGATTGCCGGGACTGTGACAATGTTGGGGTTTTTAAGTAATTCCATGGCAATGGCAAGCCAGCGTTTTTTTTCTTTTGAATTGGGACGGGGGGATGAAATTGTTTTGCAAAAGACATTTGCAGTCACTTTATTTATATATGTAGGGTTGGCCTTAGGAGTTATTTTATTTGCAGAAACAATCGGATTATGGTTTGTATATAATAAATTAGTGATTCCTCTGGAAAGAATGAATGCAGCCTTATGGATTTATCAATTTGCCATATTGACTTTTGTGGTTAAAATTCTTACAACTCCTTATATGTCTGCAATAATTGCTCATGAAGATATGAGTGTTTATGCCTATGTAAGTATCATCGAGGTTGTTTTAAACTTATTGATCGTATTTGTTCTTTCTGTATTACCTTATGATAAATTGATTTTGTATGGTTTTTTAATGCTAATTGTAGTATCAATTAATACAGCATTATATCGTTTTTATTGTAGTAGGCATTACAAAGAATGTTGTTTCCGATTATTGTGGGATAAAGTTTTATTGAAGAATATAGGTTCCTATGTGGGATGGAATTTTTTTGGTAGCTTTTGTGTTATGTTAAAAGATCAGGGCGTCAATATTCTTTTGAATCTTTTTTTCGGGACATTGATAAATGCAGCACAAGCTATAGCTTCTCAAGTTAATGGTGCTATTATGAGTTTTGCTCAGAATTTTACGACAGCTTTAAGACCTCAAATAATAAAAAGTTATGCTGTACACAAAAATGATGAAGCTTTGAGATTGGTATTTAGTGGGAGTAAGTTTATTTATTTTCTAATGTATTTATTTGTTATGCCATTGGTTCTGGAGATGCCTTATGTTTTAAAATTATGGTTGAAAAATCCTCCGGAATATTCAATATTGTTTACTCGGTTGGTACTAATAAATGCAGCAATAGAATCAGTTATTTATCCGATGACAACTTTGGTTCAGGCGACAGGAAAAATGCGTTTATATCAGATTGTTGTTGGAACAATTTTATTATTGAATTTTCCAATATCTTATGTTATATTAAAGTTAAGGGCTCCTGCTTATGCAGTTTTATTAGTTATGATTTTTATAACAGTCATAGCAATCTTAGTACGTCTTTATATTGTTAAATATTTGATCGATTATTCTATCCGATTATTTGTAAAAAAAGTAATAGTTCCCATTGTATTGGTGTCTGTTATCGGAATAATCTTTCCTTATGTGGTAAGAAATTTTTATGAAGAAAGTTTCGGACGGTTATGTTTAACGGTAAGCCTTGCTATTATATGTTCAGGTGTAGCTATATTTATAATAGGGTTGACTCAGCATGAACGTTTACGGATTTTAACTTATTTAGAAAAGAAGTTTGTTTAGAAAAAATATATGGAAGTTCTTATTTTGGGAGGTACCGGAGCGATGGGAATTCATTTGATTGAATGCCTTGTAGCAAAAGGAATTTTTGTAACAGTAACATCTCGAAAAGACAGGGATAGTGCAGAGTATGTCACTTATGTCAAAGGGAATGCGCATGATGTAAATTTTTTGACAACTCTTTTAGAACGCAAGCGTTGGGATGTGATTGTAGATTTTATGGTTTATTCAACAGAAGAATTCCGCGACCGTGTAGAACTTTTATTAAAATCAACGAAGCAATATATATTTCTCAGTTCAGCACGGGTGTATGCAGATTCCAAAGAGGCAATCATGGAAGATTCTTCGCGTCTTTTGGATGTTTCACCGGATAAAAAATTTTTACAGACGGACGAATATCCCTTGAGTAAGGCTCGTGAGGAAAATATATTGTTTGAATCCGCTTATAAAAATTGGACAATCATTCGTCCTTACATTACTTTTAGTGAGATTCGTTTACAATTGGGAGTTTTTGAGAAAGAAGATTGGTTATATCGTGCTCTACATGGACGGACGATCGTTTTTTCTAATGATATTGGTGAGAAGTATACAACATTGACCTATGCTTTTGATGTGGTGAATGCTATGGTACAGTTGATGGGGAATGATAAGGCTCATGGTGAGGTTTTCCATATAACGTCGGATAAAGTATATACCTGGAATGAGATTCTGGCTGTTTATCTGGACGTATTGGAAGAAAAATTAAGCTATCGGCCGAAGCTTTTAATGTTAGAAAAATCGATAACCTTTAAATTCGGTCATCCACAATATAGTGTTTTATACGATAGATATTATAATCGGGTATTTGATAATCAGAAAATAAAGAGATTTATAGAGACCGATGCTTTTTATGATGTGAAAACGGGAATACGCAATTGTTTACAAAATTTTTTAGTTCATCCTGTATTTCGGGGCATTTCTTGGTATTTGGAAGCTTTAAATGATCGGGTTTCGGGTTGTCGGACACCATTGCATGAGATCCCCTCCTTTTATCATAAAATAGGATACATGTTAGTATATGCTTTTCCTGGATATTATAAGTATATTGTAAAAATCTCTCGTTATGGAAAATTACTATTCAAGTGAGTATAATATTCAAATCATAATAGCTCTGCTGAAGGCTTATGGAATACGTAAAGTGATTGCTTCTCCTGGCACAACAAATCTTTCATTTGTTGCCAGTATCCAGCAAGATACTTGGTTTGATGTCTATTCATCAGTGGATGAACGGTCTGCTGCTTATATAGCGTGTGGGATGGCAGAAGAGTCCGGTGAACCGGTTGTTTTGAGCTGTACTGGAGCAACTGCTTCACGGAATTATATGCCGGGTTTGACCGAGGCTTTCTATCGTAAGTTACCGGTTTTGGCAATAACCTCTTCCCAGGATATTTCCAAGATAGGTCATCTTAGTGCCCAAATGTTAGACCGACGTTCATTTCCGAATGATATTGTACGTTATGGAATTCATTTACCCATTGTGAAAGATGATAATGATTTATGGGAATGTGAGATAAAGGTGAATCAGGCTCTTTCAGAATTGAAAAGACATGGAGGGGGACCTGTGCATATCAATTTGACAACAACTTATGGTTGTGATTATTCTGTAAAAACATTGCCATCGGTACGTGTTATCAGGCGTATTTATTCTGATGATGTTTTTCCTGAGATACCCCAAGGAAAGATTGGTGTTTTTGTCGGATCGCATGGAAAGTGGGGACAGAAACAGACGGACGCTTTGGATCGTTTTTGTGCAACGAATAATGCTGTCGTGTTCTGTGATCATACGAGTGCTTATAAAGGAAAATACAGGGTGTTATATTCCTTGGTTGCCAGTCAGGATACCTTGCAAGTGGATATGAACAACTTAGATTTATTGATACATATCGGAGAAATATCCGGAGAATACGGTTGCTTGCGTAAATTGACGGCAAAAAATGTATGGAGAGTGAATGAAGATGGTGAAATGCGCGATTTTTTTCGTCGCTTAGAGTATGTTTTCGAGATGCCGGAGCAAGTCTTTTTTGAGTATTATGCCCAAGAAGGAACGAAGGCTTTCGATGAATATTTACTTCGTTGTCAGGCAATGTATCAAAAACTATATAATGCAGTTCCTGAATTACCTTTTTCTAATCTGTGGATAGCAAAACGGATGGCGATGAAGCTTCCAGAAAATTCGGTGTTACATTTAGGAATTCTCAATTCTTTGCGTTCCTGGAATTTTTTTGAGGTACCGACATCTGTTTCTGTTTATTCCAATGTAGGAGGATTTGGTATTGATGGCGGTGTATCTTCTCTGATAGGGGCCTCTTGGGTTGATAAAAAACGGATTTATTTTGGAGTATTCGGAGATCTTGCCTTTTTTTATGATATGAATGTACTGGGAAATAGACATGTCGGGAATAATGTCCGTTTGCTGTTGATTAATAATGGGGTTGGTGTAGAGTTTAAGAATTATAATCATTTAGGTGCTCTTTTTGGAGATGAGGCTGACAAGTATATCGCTGCAGCAGGGCATTATGGCAATAAGTCTCGCAATTTAGTAAGGCATTATGCAGAAGATTTGGGATTTGAATATTTGTCTGCTGGGAATAAAGATGAATTCTTACAGGTATATGAATCTTTTTTAACTCCTGCATATACTCCCAAACCAATATTGTTTGAAATTTTTACGGATACCAAGGATGAGAGTGATGCTTTAAAACTTATTCGTAATATAAGCAAGGATGTAAAATCGACCATAGTGAATACTGCAAAACAATTATTGGGACCGAATATCAAAAAGGTGATCAAAGGGATTGTCAAATAGAACATTAATTTGGAATGAATATTGCATTATTGACATTTTCACAGGCTTTCAGTTATGGTGCTATGTTACAATGCTATGCTTTGTCAAAAATATTGACGGATGCAGGTCATAGAGTGTTTCTTGTCAGGAGTGATTTAAAGGCAGAAAAAGGTTGGAGATATTGGTTAAATGACCGGACTCGCTGTTCGAATTTCCGGAAGTTCAGAAAGCAGACTTTACCGCCGGTATTGAAGCATCAATATGAAGATTTTATTGATCTTTATATTGTCGGAAGCGATCAGGTTTGGAATTCTCGTATTGCAATTCGGCCATTGGATTATTTTTTTGAATTTTTGCCTTCTGGAGTTAGACGAATTTCTTATGCTGCAAGTTTTGGAGGGAAAAAATGGGATGATCTTAATTTGACAGAGCAAATTATAGCTTGCCTGGGAAAATTTATGGCAATTTCTGTCAGAGAAACTTCAGGCAAAGATATTTGTCGGGATGTTTTTTATGTTGAATCAGAATGTGTTTTAGATCCCACTTTGTTATTGAGGGATTATTCGCATCTTACAGTTTATTCGTCTCTGTACAAGGATGCTTTGTTTTATTACAGGGTTGCTTATTGTTCGGAATGGGGTGATTTTTCTGATTATCTGGGGGCTCGCTTGAATTTGAATGTCAAAATTTTCAGTGGTCAGAAACGTATCTCTTGGTTGCCGGGAATGTGGGGGGTAAATTATGTATATCCTTCCATCGGGATTTGGTTGGGTGCCATTGCGTCTTCTGCTTTTGTTGTAACGGATTCTTTTCATACTGTAGTCTTTGCGATTTTAAATCGAAAACCTTTTTTAGTTTTACCTTCTGTTGAACAATTAATGGAAAGAATCATTTCTTTATTGGAAATATTGGGAATTACTGATCATTATTATTCTTCTATAGAAGAAGTGAAAAAGACGGATGCATGGTTATATCCAATTGATTATGACGCTGTACATTTGAAATTGAATACTTTGAGAAAGGATTCTTTGCGTTTTTTGTTTGACCATCTGAAATGATTTGGTTATGAAGTTGTGGGGAAAGGAACTGACATTATTAAATATTTTCTTTTTGATATTATATTATGGTTTTTGCAGATACTTACCTTCTGGTAGTACTCCTATTATAGGGCAAATATCAAAAAGAATGCGTTACGTTTGTTGTAAACACATATTTAAGTATTGCGGGAAGAATGTAAATATTGAGCGTAAAGCTTTTTTTGCTTCTGGAAGTAATTTATGTATAGGTGATAATTCCGGCTTGGGAATTAATGCCTATGTCCCCGCTGATACCATTATTGGTAAAAATGTGATGATGGGCCCGGATTGTTATATTCTGGGAGCTAATCACGAAACAAAAAGATTAGATATACCGATGATCCAACAAGGTTTTTGTAAACCTAAGCAAACAATTATAGAAGATGATGTTTGGATTGGAGATGGAGTTATAATGACACCGGGACGTATTATAAAAAAGGGATCTATTATTGCTGCCCGTTGTGTTTTGTGTAAGGACTTTCCGGAATATTCAGTTGTGGGAGGTAATCCTTCTAGATTAATTCACGATAGGCGTGAAGCAAAATAAATACAATAAATATGATTATGGTATAATTGTTTTAATTCTTCTTATAGCTTTTGGAGGAATTGGAGGAACATTGTCACCGTTAAGGTGTGTTGCTTTGTTTTTTTCTCCTTGGGTTTGGTTAAATATTTTTACCCGTCCATTGAATAAGGCGTTGAGGTATGTTTGCTATTTTTTCTTGATATGGTTTATTTATTCCTTATGTTCTCTGGTCTGGACGAGTGCGCTAGTAGAAGGGTTAAAGGAACTATTGTATTATTATTGTCATTTTTCTTTGTTTTTCTTGTTCGTTTTATGGCTTCAAAAGGCTAGATCTCCTTTAGTTTCGATAATATTAGGTTGGGTTGGGTTGATCTTATGTACATTGCCAATAGCATTCAATGAGATTTTTAATGATCAGCATCTTTATTTGACTCTTCATGATCATCTTTCTATGAATGTTAATGGACAGACTTTGGTTCGGAAATATGCTTCCGTAACTTTTGGAAATTATAATTCTTACGTAACAGTGATATGTTTTGCACTTCCTTTTATGTTTGCTTATTTGTTATTGGTTGATGGTGTTAAGAAGCAATTGTGGGGGTGGTTTATTGTTTTGGCCGTATTTTATATTTTAGTGATAAATGCTTCTCGTGGTGGCTTGTTGTGTTTTGTTATTGCATTATTTTCTTTTTTGTTATTTTATCGGAAAAAGCATTATAGGGGAAAGCGTTGGATACTGTTTCTGATTATAAGTGGTGTCTGTGTTGGTCTCTGGTTAAATTTTGATGTAATATTCCAGCAGATATTGTATAGAATAGGGGAAGATTCTTTAAGCGAAGCAATGCAGGATAATTCCAGAAGTATGTTGATATGGTTGAGTTTGGGATTATTTTTAGATTCATATTGTCTTGGTACAGGTATTGGCAGCATATCGGCATCTTTGGCAAAGGTATCACCTAGTTATACGATTCCTCATAATTTATTTGTGGAAATATTGGTGCAATATGGTTTTGTCATTCTAGCTTTTTTCTTGTTTTTTTTGTTTTTATTATATACAAAAGGTAGAAAAACAACTGACCGATTAAGTAAATTTATCATATATACTTCTCTATGGACGATCCCTTTTGCAAGTGTAATTAATAGTCATTATTTATTGATACCTGAATTGTGGATCTATTACGCTTCTTTATTTATTTTTTTACTACCGATATCTTCAATTAAATATGATTGATTTCTTTTGTCGTGTATATGCGTCTATATTAGACAGAAATTTATTTTTGAAAAAGATCAGATTTTATTCGTTGTTGCGTGTGATTGTACGGGTAATGGGTAATATCATATTACCTGTTCATTTCCGATTAACTGCTAAGAATGATTCTTATAAATTACCTACTTCTCGAAAAAGGAGTGGACAGATTATTGTCAGTGTTACATCTTTTCCAGGAAGAATCGGGCGTTTGTGGCTTACTTTAGAAAGTATTTTACGTCAGAAAATTAAGCCTGATATGTTGATTATATGGCTTTCTAAAGAACAATTTCCGACAATGGAGAAGCTTCCTTCGAGGTTAAGGCATTTACAGGCAAGGGGGATTATTATTCGTTTGGTAGAAAAAGATTTTTTATCGCATAAAAAATATTATTACGTTTTACATGAATTTCCGGATGACCATTTGTTAACGATAGATGATGACATTATTTATCCGTCTGATTTTATATCTTCTTTGATCAAGGGATATAAGGAAAATCCTGCTTGTGTAATTTCTCGTTATGCTTTTGAAATGCAATATGACTCACAAGGAAATTTGTTGCCTTATTTGGAATGGCCTATGATAAGATGTGGTATGGAGCGGACAAATATGGCCTTTTTAGGGACCGGAGGAGGAGCTCTTTTCCCCGCTCATTCCTTGTATGCTGACGTATTGGATATAGAGTTGGCATTGAGTTTATGTAAGTATGCCGATGATGTATGGATGAATGCAATGCTTCGTTTGAATGATCGGGAAGTCGTAGTAGTCAATAATTTATTCTCAATATTTCCAATTATTTATTTGAAGGATTTTTCTTTATCTTCTTTGAATTGCAGGCAAAATATGAATGATATGCAAATTACAGCTATTCGGGAATATTATCGGAAAAACTTGAATAAAGATCCTTTTGCTAAAGTTCGTGTATAAGATGAAAGTCGCTTTGTTACTTCCTGCTGAGCCGGAAAAGGCTCCTTATATTCAATATTATATCGATGTGTTTAAGGAAAAGGGAATCGAATATGATGTGATAGCCTGGAATCGTTCCGGTAATAATCCCAAAGTACTTGAGCGTTTGATTATGTATGAGGCCCCAAGCCCGGATACATTAAGCAATATTAAAAAGGTTCGTGGTTTTTGGGGGTTTAAACAATTTGTGGAGAAAACCGTCAGGCAAAAACAGTATGATCGTCTCGTAGTACATACAATTATGCTTGCCGTGTTTATGTCTTCCTTTTTGAAGCGGTATTATGGTGGTAAATATATTTTGGATATTCGTGATGAATGTTCTTTATACGGAATAATGAAGTTGAGATTACCGGTTTTGCTGAAATACTCCTTTTGCAATGTGATTTCTTCGTGGGGCTTTAAAACATGGTTGCCTGAAGCGGAGTATGTTATCAGCCATAATATCGGTTTTCGTTGGAAAGAAAAAATGAATATGCCTGCGCCGGATTCTTTCTTTCATCATCAACCGCTGGATATATTGACTATTGGCCAAATAAGGCATTTTGATGGGAACCGGGTTTTGATAGATGAATTAGGTAATAGAGGTAATATGAAGATGCATTTTGCCGGAGACGGAGTTGATGTCCCTCGCTTGGTGGAGTATTGTAAAGAAAAGAAGATAAATAATGTGGCCTTTTCTGGACGTTATCTGAAAGAAAATGAAGATGATATTGTTAGTACCTCTGATTTTGTGAATATTTTATTGCCTCAAACACGTGTACAGCAAGCAATGGCAAATCGTTTTTATTTGGCAATATTAAATTATAAACCTGTCATTGTAAATGCAGAGAGTATCCAGGTTGAATATGTCAAGAAATATGGTTTGGGAATTATTTGGGAGCAAGGGACAATTTTGAGAGAATGTATTCATGAGTACATTCTGAATTTTAATAGAGTGAGTTTTTGCAAAGGGAGACATCTTTTTTTTCATGAGTTACTGTTGGATATTGAAAAATTCGAGACGCTTGTAATGAAGTTTATAGATAAGTAATCATATGATTTTTTGCGGTGATTTTGTATATCCTTTTACTGATGCCAATAGCTTGATTTTTCAATTAGGGTGGGATTTTATATCAACTCCTAAAATATTGAATTTTGAATCGACATTGGATTATTTGAACGGTTCTCGGGGCCTATTGAAGACTGGGTTGTTTTCGACAAAATGTTCATTGGATATAATGAATTTTTTGAATGTCAAATGTGCCGCATTGGCTAATAATCATGTCACAGACTTTGATTTTGATGTGCCATCATTCATTTCTGCTTTTGAAGCAAACGGAATAGAAATCGTAGGTTTTGGAAATACGATAAAAGATGCTGCAGGGTATTTCAAATATGAAGATGAGAGATTAGTTGTTTTGAATTTTGGCTGGGAAACAATCAAATGTGAGCCTGCAGACTTAACAGGAAGAGGGGTTAATCCATATCAATACAGTTATGTGGAGAATAAAGTCAGGGACGTGCGTGCGTTATTCCCTGATTATAAAATTGTTTTGTTTCTGCATTGGAATTATGAATTTGAGAATCTGCCTCTGCCGGCAGATAGAATGTTTGCCCATCATTTGATAGATATGGGTGTTGATGGGATTTTCGGTCATCATCCGCATATCATTAATCCTTTGGAAATATATAATAGGAAACCTATTTTTTATAGTCTGGGTAATTTTTATTTCCCGCAGATGATGTATGGTGATGTGGAAATCTCTTTTCGGGAAAATGCTTTGTTCGGAATATCAGTAGATTATCATGGTGATGTGGAAAGATGTAAGATTTATTTGCATAGACAACAGGCAGATGGAGGTGTGGTTGAATTGTTAAAGTGTTATGACATCCAGACTTGGTATGAAACTTCATATAATATACCATTGAATGGAATGGACGATAAAGAATATTTGCATTTTTACAAGCACCATCATTTCCATAAAAAAAAATTACTGCCTATTTATACAGATTATCGAAAATCGGTGTTAAACAGGGGATTTGATAAGTATGTGTTGTTTCGACAGAAGTTTATTGATTTGATTAAACGTTGATATGGCAGAAAAATTAGGAGTATTAAATAAGTTGTATTATAAATTACCTGTTTGCTTACAGAATTTGATGTGTAGCGTAAAAGGGTACCTGGTTTGTAGAAGACGATACAATAAGAGTTTTTATAAATACTTAGAGTTGTATGAAGGGGGAAAGGTTAATGCTATCTTAGAATTGAGAAGATTTTTGCAGGAGGCAGAAAAGTCCGAATTTTACAAGGATTTATTCGAAAGTACAAAGTTTAATATCGAAGCTGAAAATATTTATGATGAACTGCGTAAATTACCTGTTTTGTTGAAAAGTGATGTAGTAAAGAATCACAGGAAAATTTTAAATACTCATTATGTTGGTAAAACAATAGATGTTGGAACCAGCGGGACTACAGGAGCTGGATTATTTTTTCCGATGGCCGTGGATGCAGAAATAAAACAATGGGCTGTTTGGTGGCGTTATAGAAGAAATTTAGGAATAGGACTGGATACTTGGTGTGGTTGGTTTGGTGGAAAAATTGTAGTTCCTGCAAGGCAACAGAAATCTCCGTATTGGAGAATCAATTTTTTCGCAAAACAGGTAATGTTTAGTTACCTGCATTTAACAAAGGATACTGTAGGAAAATATTATAAAGAGATTAAGAAACGAAAATTACCTTGGTTGCATGGTTATGCCTGTAATATTTATTTATTGGCTTCTTTGATAAAAGATAAGGGATTACAACCCTTGGAGTGCGTGAGATTTGTCACGACAGGTTCTGATAACTTACTGGATTCTTATCGGATTTTGATAAAACAGGTATTTCCAAATGCCCAGGTGCATCAACATTATGGTTTAGGAGAAAGTGTAGCTAATTTTAGTGAGGATCGAAATGGCGTGATCCGTGTTGACGACGATTTTGCTTATGTGGAATTTATCCCTTTAGATGAAGAAGAACCTGAATTATGTCGGATCATTGGAACCGGTTTCTGTAATTCTGCTTTTCCATTGATCCGTTATGATACGGGCGATATTGCTCGTATTCGTTACGATGATCAAGGGCGAATTCAGATATTGGGAATCGATGGGCGAAGTACTGAATATGTGAAATTGCCAGGAGGTAGGAGAATCGGGGTAACTGGTTTGGATAATTTTGAATATTTGACAAAGATAGAGGCTGCTCAATATATCCAGGAAGATCTGTATTCACTGACTGTAAAAGTTGTAAAGGGGAAAGGATATGATGAACAGGAAGAAAAAGGATTATTGAATGAGATTTATTCCCGTATACCTAAGGAAGTGAAAGTAAAAATAGAGTATGTAGATAAATTAGAACGGACAAAATCAGGTAAAATACGATTAATTATCTCTGAAGTATAAGTTATGAAACAGATAATCCAAGACCTTAAATCAGGTGCGACTATATTAGAAGAGGTTCCGGTTCCCCAGGTGAAGGCTGGATATGTGTTGATACAGACAACGTGCAGTTTAGTTTCGCTTGGAACGGAGCGGATGCTGGTGGAATTCGGAAAGGCTAATTTAATTGACAAAGCCCGGCAACAACCGGATAAAGTAAAGCAAGTACTGGATAAAATCAAGACCGATGGTTTGCAGCCGACACTGGAAGCTGTGTTCAATAAGTTGGGACAACCGCTTCCTTTGGGGTATTGTAATGTTGGGAAGGTTATTGCAGTAGGGAAGGGAGTTACAGAATTTGTGGTGGGAGATCGGGTTGCTTCGAATGGAAATCATGCGGAATTTGTTTGTGTACCTAAAAATTTGGTAGCTAAGATTCCGGATAATGTAACGGATGAAGAAGCTGCATTTACAGTTATCGGCTCTATCGGATTGCAGGGAATACGGTTATTGAAGCCTCAGTTGGGAGAAACAGTTGTCGTTATTGGCCTGGGATTGATCGGTTTGGTTACCTCAGAGCTTTTGAAGGCAAACGGTTGCCGGGTAATCGGTGTTGATTTTGACGAACAGAAAGTTGAAATTGCCGCAAAGAAAGGTGTATTGGCTATCAATCCTGGGAAAGGGATTGATCCGGTGAAATATGTTGAAGAGATAACGAATGCTGTAGGTGCCGATGGAGTAATTATTACGGCTTCGACTAAAAGTAATGATGTTATTCATCAGGCATGTACAATGTCCCGGAAAAGAGGACGTATCATTCTGGTTGGGGTGATCGGTCTGGACATGAGAAGGGATGATTTTTATAAGAAAGAGCTGAGCTTTCAGGTTTCTTGTTCCTATGGTGCCGGAAGATATGATGAGGAATACGAGAATAAAGGACATGATTATCCTTTAGCTTATGTCCGGTGGACAGAGAAAAGAAATTTCGAAACAATTTTGGGGGCAATATCTTCCGGAGTTTTAGAAGTGAAATCTTTGATCACAGAAATAATAGATCTGAAAGACTATGAACAGATATACGGAAATATGCGTAAGTGTGGCTCTATTGCCTCTATCCTGAAATACCAGGTTGAATCTCATATTGACAGAATCGTTCCTTTACCTGAAAATTGTTTTGCAGCCGGACAAGGAAAGATTGGAATTATCGGGGCCGGAAATTTTGCGTCTTCTACGATTATTCCTGCTTTGTTGAAAGCAAAAGCTGCAGTTAAATATATTGCCAGTGCACAAGGTCTGTCAGCTAAAATATTGGCAAAAAAAGCAAAAGCAGAAAATGCAACGTCTGATTATTCTGTTTTATTAAAAGATCCTGAGGTAAATACTGTTGTCATAACGACCCGGCATAATTTGCATGCCAGGATGGTTTTAGAAGCAATTCAGGCTGGTAAAAATGTTTTTGTGGAAAAACCACTTTGTCTGACTAAAGAGGAGTTGGCAGAAATTGAAACGGCCTATCGGGCAGCTTCCCCTGCAATAACATTAACCGTTGGGTTTAACCGCCGTTTTTCTTCTTTCGCAGAAAAGATAAAAAGTCTGGTAGGAAGTGGTCCTATGAATATTGTGGCTACCATGAATGCAGGTTTTATACCTCCTGAAGTTTGGGTGCACGATCTGGAAGTCGGTGGTGGTCGGATTATCGGAGAAGCATGCCATTTTATAGATCTGTGTTCTTATATTTCGAATAGTCGTGTGATTGCTGTTTGTATGAATGCTATGGGGGTGAGTCCTCAGGAGAATACAGATAACGTTTCTATTCTCTTGAGATATGAAAATGGGACCAATGCTGTTATTAATTATTTCGCTAATGGTTCCAAATCATATGCAAAAGAGCGTATTGAAGTATTCGCTCAGGAGAAAGTCCTGATCCTGGATAATTGGAGGAAATTGGAAGGTTTTGGTATAAAAGGATTTTCCAAAATGAAAAGTACGATGGATAAAGGCCATAAAAGGCAATTTGCTCTCTTAAATGAACGGATGAAAAAGGGAGGGGAGCCGTTGATTTCTTTTGGAAGTATTGTAAATACGACGAAAGCTTCTTTTGCTTGTATCCAAAGTCTGAAAGAAAACCGTTGGGTGGAAATAGAGTAATGTCTTTATTTTCTAAATTTTCCAGATTGTGGAATACTGTCCGGTTTTTAAAACCGGTGCAGTTTTATTATAGATTTAAATATTCAGTATGGAAAACGAATAGTATTCCTGTATATGATCTTCGGCATGTATCGGCTAACAAACTGAAATTTATACCTTTCCCCGTTTTGTCTGTTTTATATAAGAATTCCACTTTCAAATTTTTGAATATCGGAAAAGAATTTTCTGAAATTGATTGGGAGTATCCGGATTACGGACGCCTATGGACGTACAACTTGAATTATTTTGAATTCCTTAATCAGGAAGGGATGAATAGGGAAGAAGGAATACGGCTCATAAAAGATTTTGAAAAATCTTCACGATACAATCATACGGCTTGGGAACCCTATCCTTTATCTTTGAGAATAATCAATTGGGGTCGTTTCTTTATTTCTAATAAAATAGACAATCGGGATTTTAATACTTCATTATTTAGCCAAGTTACTGCTTTATCCGGGAAACTGGAATATCATCTGTTGGCTAATCATTTGTTGGAGAATGGTTTTGCTTTACTTTTTGGAGCTTATTATTTTAATAACGATTTTTTTTATCGAAAAGCATGTCATATTCTGATTCCGCAATTAAGAGAACAAGTATTGTCCGACGGAGCTCACTTTGAATTGAGTCCGATGTATCATTGTATTATGTTGGGGCGTGTGTTGGATTGTTATAATTTGGTTTCACAAAATGCCTTATTTAATCAAGAACTGGAATCTTTCTTAAAGAAAAAGGCAGGAATGATGCTTGGATGGCTGGAGAAGATCGTCTTTAAAAATGGAGATATTCCTTTAATGAATGATGCTGCTTTTGGTATTGCATTAACTTATCGGCAATTAAAGGAATATGCCGGATGTTTGGACATATATCCGGATATTGATATTCAATTGAAAGAGTCGGGATACCGGAAGTTTATGACTGAAAAGATGGAACTGCTGGCAGATGTCGGATCTATTGGGCCTGATTATCAACCCGGACATGCACATGCAGATACTTTTAATTTTGTATTGTACTTAAACGAACGTCCCATTATTGTCGATACCGGAACTTCTACATACGAAGTAAATGAGATTCGTTTTTATGAACGGAGTACAGCTGCACATAATACAGTTGTTGTTGCAGGAAAAAATTCCAGTGAAGTATGGGGAGGACACCGGGTAGCCAGACGGGCACAGGTAAAAATAACAAAAGATAGTCCGGATTGGATTATTGCAAATCATTCCGGTTATGATTATCTGGGAGATCATCATAGCCGTAGTTTTAAACGACTCAATGATTCCTTTATTATAGAAGATTGTACTAAGGGGGAAGCTTGTGCTTATTTACACTTTGCTCCGGAAGAAGAAATTGAATTGGTTGGAAATGGAATTAAAGGTAAAGATTTCCGGATTGTTTTTGAAGGAGCTCAAAATATTACAACTGATAAAAAATGGCATGCTTCTGAATTTAATAAAAGGATTCAAAATAATGTTGTTTGTATTCAATTTGATCAAAAGTTATTGACCTGCATTCAGGCTTTATAATATAAAAAGCTTAAAAATAGTAACTTTTTAATTTTTTCATGAAGATTTTATTTCTTACTTATTACTTTGAACCGGATTTATGTGCCGGTTCATTCCGGAATACTTCATTGTTTAAAGAATTATTGAATCAGTTGACTGATAATGATTTTATCCATGTTATTACGACACAGCCTCATCGGTATAAATCATTTCAGGCCGAAGGGAAGGAAATTGAAACCGGTACGAATTTTAGGATAGACCGTATAAAAATACCTTTACATAAAAGTGGTTTCAGTGAACAGATTAAATCTTTTTATGTGTTTTATCGAAAAACGTTGGAACTTGTAAAAAAGCAGGATTATGATTTAGTGTATGCCTCATCTTCCAGATTATTTACTGCTTTTTTAGGTAGACGGATTGCAGCACATAAATCGTTGCCTTTGTATCTCGATATCAGAGATATTTTTGTAGATACGATGAAGGATCTCTTTAAAAATAAGAAATATTTTCAATATCCTTTTGAAGTATTTTTTAAAAGAATAGAGCATTATACTTTTTCGAAGGCAAAGCATATAAATTTGGTATCTGAAGGTTTTCGTAATTATTTCGGAAAATATCGTTTCCCTTCTTACAGTTATTATACGAATGGGATTGACGATTTATTTTTAAATCGGTTTTGGGAAGGAAAAATAAATGAAAACAGAGAGCGGAAAGTTGTTCTGTATGCTGGTAATATTGGACAAGGCCAGGGATTAGAGAAGATTATTCCGCAGGCAGCACAATTATTAGCTGATACATTCGTTTTTAAAATTGTTGGTGATGGAGGAACAAAGGCTTTATTGAAATCTGAATTACAGGAATTCGGGGTCACTAATGTGGAACTTTGTGATCCGGTTTCTCGCGACAAGTTGATGGAATATTATCAGGAAGCGGATTATTTATTTCTTCATTTAAATGATTATGATGCTTTTAAGAAAGTATTGCCTTCTAAAATATTTGAGTATGCTGTGTTTAATAAACCGATAATAGCCGGAGTTAGTGGGTATGCTCAACAATTTATCCGTGAAAATGTGGAAGATTGTATTCTTTTTCATCCTACTGATGTTCGGGCAATGGTTGAACAGTTGAAGGTATATAAGCAACATGATATAGATCGGAGTGATTTTGTACAGAAATTTTCCAGACGGAATATCATGAGAAAGATGGCAGAAGATATTATCCAAATAGGGAAAAATAATGGATGAATTGAAACATTGGCACGCCGTCTTCACCGCCTCGCGTGCGGAGAAGAAGGTGCGTGACCGGTTGGAGGAGCTGGGTGTGGAGTGTTTTTTGCCGGTACAGACGGTATTGAGGCAGTGGACGTACCGGAAGTCGCGGGTGGTGGTGCCGGTGATTGCAGGCTTGGTGTTTGTGCGGGTGAGCCGTCAGGAGCAGGTGAAGGTGCTGCAGACGAAGGGGGTGG
>OGEN01000565.1_pt1 | contig 39265 bp, 47 predicted proteins | sample 1570671 | NCBI WGS metagenome assembly OGEN01 (sample SAMEA2582128, study PRJEB24529) | metagenome | biome: Human gut stool | place: China | collected 2011 | reverse complement strand
ACATTTGTTGATTGGTTTCAAGAAACGGAAGAAGAATAGTTCAATTCACGCAAGATACGAGCCTTAGCTTGGAATCAACAAAATGATCTTATCATATCGTTGATTCCAACGGGATGATATTGTAACAACAATTAAATTAATAATCATGGACGCAAATGTAATATTGACAAGCAAAACAATGATGTCAATGCCCGAACCTATAACAAACACATCAACCTTCGGAGCCTGCACAGTTTCTCGTTGAAATTTACCGGTTCGAAGTCAAGGGAATCGACCAGGCGATCGACTTCTTTCCTGGCCGATTCCTTTTTTAACTTCTGTACTTCTTTTTTGTTTTTTCGCATTGTCGTTTCTTTTGATGTTCGTGGTAATCACAGCTACAGATAAACATCTGTACATCTTTTGAGAGCTTCTTACCAATATAGCCAGCCAAATAAGCTATTTCTTCCCCTCCTGTCGGTATTTTACAAGCTACAGCTATATGATCCTCCAAATGCCTCAATTCGTGCATCAGAGAGTCTGAAAACTCATCAGGAGAAGATGTCTTTCCAATAACCATGATAGACTCCTTGAGATGATAATTTGAATAGGTTAAGCCTGTATTGAGTTTACACGCTATTATATTACGATATGACTCTCTCAATTTTCGGGGAGGACAACCAATACTTTTCAGGCAGTCCATTATCTCATTAGTCCAATAACAAGTGACATAATAAAACACATGAACCTGCCAATCGTATTTAGGTATGTTTAACTCCCGGTATATCATCGTTTTATAGAATTAAATTTGCGCTCTATTTTTCGACGTTGTTGACGTGGCAGATTGGTACTCTTGAGATTATTAACGATAGAAGATACTTTATCGAAATCCTTTTTTGGCATACTGGCCAACACGTCCGAAGGGGACTCTCCCTTAAGGATACGAAATATGTAACTCCAACCACTCATTAGATCATTTCCTCCCATATAATTGGTATGCCAGCGCCGATACAGTCTGCATAAAAACGAGTGAATACTATACCTTCGTAAGCATCCGGATCGTCACAAACGTTTTTGATGTATAAAGCAGCATACTGTTCATTAACAATAGATGAGCCTAAGTAATCAGCTTTGCACATGTTCGCAGCATACACATAATCGAACCCACCTTTCTTCTTGACTTCAACGTTGTATTTCTTTAAAAGTTCATCTACCTGCTCTTTTTGCCAGGGAGTGATTTTCACCTTTTTGCCATTACCATCTTCCTTCTCCATCATGGATACAGCAAAGTCACACATGGATTTGCTAAAATGCCAGCCATATTGCGAGAGGTAAGTTTTCATTCCAGACGGAAAATTATCATACATATCTAGTCTCATATTATTGTCTATTTTAAATGAAGGGGAACACCGTCCCCCTTCTGATTAATAACGTCTACGTCTACGGTATTCACCCGCATAACGACCGGTATTTTTCACACCGCGTCTTTCTCCATAACCGTCACCACCTCTCGACCAATCACGACGGAAATCATCGTTGTCATCGTCATCGTCGTCCCTGAATCCCATACCGCCATCAGCTTTTCTTTTGCCTTCTTTACAGCCGAGTTTATAGGCTTCTTCCATAGCTTCCATCAAATCTTCATCCTCATAGGCGTCAAATTCTCTGTAAAGCTCTTCTAGTTTTCTTGATCCCATATTTACGTTGTTGCTTTTTTATTGTTAGTACTCTGTTTCTCAAGAAGAAGAGATTTAAGTTCTTCGAATCCGCCACCAAACATTTTTTTCATTTCCGCAATCTCATTTTCAAGACTTTGAATCTTACTTTCCTGCTCCTTCTCCTTTTTGAATTGGGGATTGAGTTGGTTAAGCATCAACTCACAGTTGTCAATGATTGATTTATGAGTCTCTATACTGCCTAATATCTGTTGACTATTCTGCAGCATGGCACTGATTTCCTGATTAATCATCATTTGATCACAAGATAAAACAAGCTTCTCACCGCTCTCCGGCTTATAATCAGCGATAGATTTATCAGCCGGTACAGAGGATAGTTTAACTGTATCATCACCAACCTTGACAGATATGTCAATGATCATTTCGGGCTGCATAACCGGATAACCATTTGTCATGTTTTGAGGCTTCGGACGTAAATTGCTCACACCTATTACACTCCCTACTTCGCAGAATGGTTTATCTGTTTTATGCAGGATAAAATATTGATTGCCTTCTCTAAGTTCTTTAAACGTCATTTTCTTCTTGATTTAAAAGAGAGCCGGGATTATCCCGGCATCCCATTATTTACCCTTCGCTACACTTGCTTCTGCCGGAGTATTACCACCCTGAGCAGCCGGAGTAGGATTGTTTGAGGATTGTACACCTAACAGGCGGAATATTCCCTGAGGCTTATTAAACCAAACAATGTGTTCTGTGTAACCACCCAACACCGGTGATCCGCTACTGGAATCAACAGGAACATTTACGTCACTGCCTATCACCTGTACATTGTGATGGTCTACCACCGGAATTCGGTTCGTTCCAATTTGGGTATCTTGTGACGGAACCGTGGTTGCATAGCCATTAGGCACAATAACGTTTACCGCATAAGATGCTTCTGTGGTCGTCACCGGATGTCTTACTCGCCAGATTAGTACCCCAACCTCTGGGAGCGCACACCACTCGAACGGATTAAGACCGAAATCGATTTGTGATTCCTCTCCTGCGGGAGTTGTGACTACCTTTCCTGTCGTTGATAAGACATAAATTCCATTCACGTCAACCCTGGGGACGCAAGCTCTTGTATTAAATCTTGCTGTCATATGATCCCCTCCTTACACTAAGCCGTTATAAGCACAACCACAGCCTTCGCGGGTAACTTGTACCTGCATAGGTCCGCAACAGTTCGGGTTTTGAACAAAGTAAGCCGGAACTGGACACGGAGACTTAAGCTGAGACACAATGTTAGCAGTCTGAGCAGCCTGAGAGATACCCAATTCCAAAGCGGATTTTTCTTGACGCAATGTGTCAATCTTGCTCTGCATTTCGCGCATTTCTAACTGACAGAATTTGTCGTTGATGATCTGAGTCTGAGCGTCAATTTTAGCACCTAAGATGTTAAACTGAGTGTTAGCATTGCCGGTCAGAGTATTGGTCTGATTTACAATTGCCAACTGGCTCTCGTAACCCTGTGTGGTGATAGCGTTACGAACATCGCAGCAGCATGAAGCAATCTGGCTCAACAACTGAGTGTTGCCTGATTGAACGGCATTGATAATCTGCTGAGAAGACAAACCAACCTGGTTGCCCACGTTTTGAATCTGACCCTGAATTTGACAGATAGCGTTTTGCAACTGTTGTGTCGAACAATTGAGAGAACTTGACAATTGTCCAATAGCCTGGCCATTACCTTGAATTGCATTCATAAGGAGTTCACGTCCGGCGTCGTTGTTTAATTCTGCAGGTAAACCGCCGCCGTTACGGTTATTGCCGAAGCCATTGCCGCCCCAACCGCCAAAAACGAAGAATAGCAGAATGATCCAGATCCACCAGCAACCACCTCCGCCCCAAGCGTCCTGATTACCTTTGTTGTTCATCAAAGCGGCAACAAGGTTAGGGTCTAATGACTTTCCTCCACCTCCCATCAAGCTCGGAAGAAACGCCATAATGTCAAACTTACTTCCACCGGAATTTCCACCTTCGGGAGTACCGATAAAATAATTTCTATCCATTTTAAATATCTTTATTGTTATGATCAGCACTATTTCTGACCACAACAAAGCTACGGAGATTAGATTCTTATATAAATCAATGATTTCCTGCTGTTTTCTTTATATTTTCGTATTGTATTCTCAACATTTTCCCACCTCGTAAACGATCAGAAAAATTAGAAAGGATATAATTAACAGAACGTTTAGTTTTGCGAATATGAGAGGAAATTTGTGAAGGATAGAACCCATTTTCATACAACAGCCTAACAAGCAAATATCTGGCATCAACAACTTCGGTTTCCTTACTGTTTGAGAAAATATCATCCGTTGATATTTCTGTCTCTTTTGAAACAATTCTTAATATTTCGGCAAAGATTTCAGATTTACACATAAAATTTAAATTTTAATTTTACCTTTGCCCTTGCTACATAAAACTTACGATCCATAATGCAACAAAAGCGTAAACATTCGTGTTGAAGACATTAAAGTCCCCCAACGTGCGAGTGTTTACGCTTGTGTATCAGTTTTATGTAGCAGTTTAACGGATACGTTGCGGGGACTTTATTTTGTTTCCCGTCCCCATAGGAATGCTTATGAACAAAAAGCTATTTCATTAGTATAATCTATAATACACCCCTAAACCGATATAAGGCGACAGACCAGAACGCCCTATGCCATAACCGCCAGTAATCCCTAGTCCCCATCGACGGGCAGAAACCGTCTTAGTAACATATACAGTCTTGGGAAAAACTTCTATGCGATCCAGAGACACGTTATATCCAGATACCCACGCCCGGTAGTTTTCCGATACATATTCCTTCTGAGATATCGGTACCGGAACATAGATCGTGTCAATCTTATCCTGTCCTTTCTCTTTGACGATGATCGGATAGGGTATTTCAACTTCTCCTACTTCGATTTCAAAGGAAGGTACCGGCAGAACCGTTCTAAGAGTGTCAACTACCGTATCACGTTCGACTTGTACATTTTTTACACAAGTTCCTCTGACATGATAACCGGCAAGAAAACTGGCCATCAAACTTACCAAAAGAAATATGATGTGCCAGGCTTTCATTTCTTAATGATGATCTGTTTTCTCTGTTCTCCTTCTAGCTTCAAAGACACATGCAAGAAATTCTTGTGCCTATAAAGGATAGCCTGATCAAATGGCAGACCGGAATCTTCCAAGACTTCCAACAGATCTCCGGCTTTCCCTTCAATACGTAGATCAGCCGCTTCTCCCTTCTGGTGTTGAGAAGTCGGTACACCACCCACTGCGGCATTCAATTCAGGGCATCGATAGCCGGAATTGATTGATATAGATTTACCGACAGCGTCTCTAAGTGGCTGCAATAATTTTGCACACAGATTTGTAATTGCTAGTATCTCGCGAGATCCCGGTTCATTATTGATCCCTTTTGCAATAGCAGTTTCACTATGAGTAAATTCTTCTAATGTAAAGTTTTCTGTAATCTTCATTTCTTTTCCTCCTTCTTTTTAGCAGATTTCATATATTCTTCAAGATAATTTACTTTACTTAAAAATTTGACTGATCCAACCCAATACAAAAAGGCTATAACTTTATTGTCAGGATATACCGTGTGCATATTTTTCAAGACATTCAGTCCATAACAATACACTACTACCCACGTTATCCAACTGACAAAGGCTTTAGTACTGTCTTTATCCTGCTCCATCATTATGCCAATCCAGAAGGCAATAAGTAGGATTAAAAGGTAAATCAAGAGATAGATTATTGTCCTAAAAAATTTGCTTTTCCGAAAACGCAAATCATCTGCGGCCAACCCCCAGAACATATCTATGGTAGCCATTACAGGTATTACTATCAAAAAACGTTCAATTGGTGCAAAAAAGTCTAACATCGAAGCAATTACCGCAATAGAAACAGCCTGTATCCAACCTGTTAAATCTTGTAGATATGGAATTAGTCTTTGCATAATGTTCACATATTGAATAACACAGTCAAATATGTAGATAGCAATGCCGTTATCTCTACCCAAAACATCGGCTTGCTTTGATAAAATTTATACCAAAAACCGCCTTCTTTTTCTTTCACCATAAACAATGCCGTATATCCGATATATGCTAGCCATACAACTAACATATACCAGGCATTAAACGCTACCCATAATTGAGATCCGATGACACACATAAGAGCTCCGGCAAGATGTATCTTCCCCTCAAATTCCTCTTTGAAATTAGGCGCCGCTCCAACCATAAACATACCTACGCATGACAGGAAAGCAAGAAACTCTGTACCTGGTTTACTAACCTCTAGTATAGAAGGCATAAGCAGCCCTGCTGTCAGCCACATGGTAGCCATAAACCAATACGGGTGATCCAACTTAAAAAAAGTAGCACTGATTGAATAAGATATCCCCTTTTGCTTAATACATACCGCTACCGTATATATCGATATGACTAATAATGATAAAGCTATTAACACCCACATGCTATTCTGTTTTATTTCGTTGTTCAAAAATCGATTTTGTATCTGACAAAACAGCAGTGTATATAGCTTCACTGTCTTCATCTGAGACAGGCTTGTCAAACGAAATATTTTTGGTTCCGTCTGCATTGATGGTTATATACCCGAACCGGACATCGGCTTTTTTTATAGCCCCCATTATCGATGTCACATTTTGACCTTCATCCTGAGCAACGTTATACTGTATATCGTAACCTGCAACGTTATTCAGATAGGTACTTTTTACTACTGATGATACTTGTTCTAATGCCATAATTATTCCTCCTTATCTTTATTTGTTTCTGATTCTTCACCTGCTTTTGCCACGGCAGCAACGAGATATCTTTTTAATACTGTCCCCAACAAAGCCAACATAGTTTTAAAGTCTTCCTCTGAAATATCAATTGGGCCTTCTGAGTAGTATATCTTTCTTGCCAACTCTGACATCGGAACACTTTCGGAAGCCCGGTGAAGAGCATTCCCTATCGCTTCTCGCCAATCCTGTAATTCAAATTGGTCAACGCCAATTTCTACGTTTAATTCTTTAAAATTAATTCTTACTTGTTTCATAATATATATATATTTGATGATTCATTTTTTTTATCGGGATATGAACATAGGAGTCCAATATCCATTAAAGTGTACTAATCTGACAATATTTCCCTTCGTCAGACTAAGTGTCCCATAGTTGTATCCATTGACGTTGTAATCATTGAGTATATCACCATTGTTCTGAATCAGGCGCCCTTTAGAAACCCCTACTAAAACTATTCTTCCCGCGAATCCGTTTTGAACAGCTACAGTTATCTCTAACATACCCAAACCTACAGGTGTTCCACCAGGCATAGTTGTTTTAAACACTGAATTAATTATATCAGATGAAGGTAACCGTACAATGGAAATTGTATTTGATGCTGGCTGGAAATTAAAAAAATTATAATATCTTATCTTCACTTCTAGTACATCTAATGCAGCAGATTCGGAATGTATATAGGGTTCATTGATATCAATAGAACGTCCAATTTTCCTGATTCCTCCAAAGCAATCTAAGGCAAAATTTGCTTCTGCATTTTTAGACTCTAAAGACAGAGCTATATTTTCGTTTTCACTTCCAAAAGCCCCGCCAATATTGGTCTGTCTATTACTTATAATTCCAGTGCAAGTAAAGGCACCTCCAACCGTTGCTGGTATCAAATCTGTTCCAAAAGCGACCCTTGTACTGGCCGATCTCATATCGATGTATCCAACATTTTCTCCTGTATTTGAGTTACTTTTTAGCCAACCATTTTCTATAGAAAAATTACCAATATATGCCTGATTAGCATAAATACTATCAGTATCAATAAGCGATGTTACAATATGTCCTCCCGAAATAAGAGTAGAGCCTAATTGAGCCGTTTCTACTTTATCCAAATAAGCAAGAGCTTTTAACGATGTTGAATTAGCTTTACCGTTAAATTCAGTCAACAAAGATGATGCAAGATCATTTTTAGAGATAGAACTAGCATAAGCCAAAGAACCTAAAGCGCTTGCGCTAACCTTCCCATTCAATTCACTTTGCAGAGCAACACTCATCATCCCCTTTGTTATCTGATCTTGCCAAGCCAAATCTCCTAATGAAGAGGCATCTGCCTTACCGTTGATTTTGTTATTGACCGTAGTATAATCCGAAAGCATGCTAAACGAGACGGCCCCAACCAGGTTTATTCGGTTAGCTTGTATTAAAATACCATCAGTCCCTACGTTGATAGCATTAACTATCGCTTTGCCTCCTTCCATTTCCTTTTTTGCGAATATGGTAGTAGCATCCCCTTTAGTTATCCAACCAGATGTTTCAATCGTATTGTTTATCGTATTTACTTTTTCTACAGTTGCAGAAATACGATCACTTTGAATAGACAATTCTGCATTTGTGGCATAAATACCAAGATCAGGTTTATCCGTCAAGTTGTTGTATCCTGATCCTGATTTTATAGTAAGGTGGGCCGCGACAATCTCGCCATCCACAAGGTTGAAATATGTTTGACCGTCTGAACTGGCAATCACATTCGTGGTTATCCGTCCTGGCAGAACTTCAGTAAATCCATAAACGTTCACATAGCTTCTTACCCCTTCGTACTCACTGGATAAAGTACCAACCAAGAAATAATAATAACCGTCTCCCGGGTCCATCTTATAGGCTGTCTTGCTCAAAAGGAAAGATCCGGTTGTTCCAGTCTTTGAACATTTAGCATAGAAATACATAGCATCCGTTTCATCCAGCGACGGAGAAGTGTATGACGACATATCCCAAAATTTATAATCCGAAGCTTTATGAGTGGGAGATATTTTGTCAATCCCAAGCGTCATATGTTGGAGTATCGTAGCCGGAGCCGTAAAAACTTTTGTCTTTTGATTATAAGCGAAGTTTGGTATCGTTTCGACAGGTGTAGTTTTGTTGTTTACAAAACGGAATTGAAGACTTTCCGATCCAACCTGCAAAGACATTGTCTGGATATAAATAGGGTTGATAGCCTCTGAAAAGCCGTCAATAGCGGCCTCTAGCATTTTCCCGGTTTCCTCCAAATCCCTAAACCTCCTTTTCGTTAAGGATATCGAACCTTTATACCTATTTTCATCGACAACTTCATTCGAGTCAATCTTGCCCAAATCTGTAGTAATGGAACCTCCCACCGGCACATTAGACAGTTCAATAACAGGAGCGTGAGGCTTATTTATGTAATCCTTAACCGAAGTTATACGGATTAGTATTCCTTCTGGCTGAAATTGCGTGTCTGAAAATTGGATATATCCTCCTGGAGTTATTTTCCCTCCTATTTCAAGCCATTTATTTTTGGCCCATATGGGATCTAGCTCTCCGGTAAACGAGAACTGTTCTTCTTCATTTTCATAGAAATACCTAACAGCCTCCTTAAACATCTCCCAGGAAGCACCTGTTTTGGTGGCATCATCCTCAATATAAGCTTGCGGGAGCTTGATATTAAAAATAGCATATTTATCCCCTATGGCCGGTTTTAAATTTTCATTTGGTAATGTCACGCCATCCTCTTCCAAAGGAACAAGTTCAAAAGTCCTTGTCGCATGGTCGTATCCCGTCAGATCGGTATCTGTCTGGACAATATCAAACTCTCTTCCGGTCAAGACTCCGGTTTGAAAGATCATTGTTGCCTTTTCTCCCGCAATCCGGCAGTCACGATAGTTCAGGTCCGCCGGGATAGTCGTATCTACAATGTTGTAAAAGGTGACAGGATTACCCTCGTTGTCTGTTCCTTCTTCTGTCGTTACAGCGGTCACTTCACCTACCCTGGAAGGATAAATATTAGAAGCATCATAGCTATCTTCATTATACTGAGATACTTCTTTATCCGCCCTGGTAATGTACATGCCATCCTTATCAGTCTTGTATTTGCGTCCTTCATATTCAAGCTCTTTGGATTTAGGTAATAGCAGGTATCGGCTTTTATATGTTGCCAGGTCTATGTTTCTTTCTCCGCCTTGCACATACAACAAATTGACTGGAGATTTATCCCCTTGATTCGCTCTCCCCACTCCCGGACGAAACCCGTTTCCTTTTCCATAAGACAGTGCAAGAGGCTCATTCTTAAATTTCTCAACTTTACGCAGATGGATGGTTTTACCGTCTATCTCCCACTCCGTACTAAACTCTTGTGCCAATCTGTTAAGTACATCATAACAATACTCGTGGTTAAATGACAGATACTTTTCTGTAGCTTCTATACAAGAACCGACCAACCACCCTGGATCACGCAAATTCAAATTTTCAACAAGTAGCTGTAAAAACATTCTTGGCTTTGCAGTCAGAGAAAACTTCAATTGAAAAGGGATATCTGAAAGAGACTTGTATTTGTATCGCTTAAGTATCTCCTGATTACTACCGAATGTTATGGTGTATTCAAAATTTCTTGTTCCGTGCTTTTTGAAATTGTCCGGTCTCCATAGAGTATACCTTTGTCCTTGATACTCTATATACGATCCAACTGGAACTACCGTATATTCCGGAAGACTAAGGTTTAGAGTTACCGAATTATCCCCCATAATTGACCGGTTCCTTACACTGGAATCATCAACCTGAACATCAAATAATACTTTACCTGTTTTATCGTAGATAACCATCTTTTAAGATTTTACGATAAAATTATCCGATACTTCCCATTGTAGGAAATATCGGATAACGATAAACGTAACAGTTCAAGAAGTGTTACAAAATAATTGTTTTAGCTCTATTTAGGATCTATTTTAACCAATTCCATTTTACTCTGTTACATGAAAAGGCATATTACAAGCATTTACAGCGGCTTGCTGACAGATTCTAAAATTCTTTTCTGTAACAGATATATTTCCATGTAGTCCCAAAAATGGAGTATCAAAAATCATAATATCATAAATGGGAGCTATTAATGCTTGAAATAGAACACAAGCCCCTGTATATCTTCCTGCACCTTGGTCAAGATGACGGTAATCTCTTGTTATGTCTAGCGGAGGATTATTAAGCCCCGTTTTTCTTAAATTTTGAATTGCAGTACCGACAGGTACTAATATATCTATATCTATGTCAGATTGGCTCATCATTAATTTCGTTGCATCCACAATAGCTTGGTACATTTTCTGTTGATCATATTCATACCTGCCGAAACTTTCTTCCTGACATCCGGTCCCAAACGCCCAAGGCATTTGCCAAACAAAAATCGGTCTAGAATTTTTACATTCATTTTTTGCAATATCAATTAAATTGGAAAGATAAGGTTGATATGATTGAAACCGGCCAGCCTCATAAGAAACTTGCTGAAAGGTTATAATATCCCAATCTGCATACAGTAACGCTTGTTTTAATGTGAAATTTTCCGATATTGTTTCCCACTTCATTTTATCGTTTGTAAACTGATATTTACCTATAGAAGAATTTCTCATATAACTTTCATAAAATTGTCTCAGAGAAGCTCCTCCTGTAATCAGACACCCTACACAAATATTATTTAAACCTGCAGAACCAATAATTTGAGGTAATCTATTGACCGCATCATCTGTAAAACTATTTCCAATACATAATATTTTTAAAGATTTTGGATGGACAGGTAGTGGTTGTTTCTCATGGTTAGTCAAATTACCATTTTTCTGATTAACAAATCTAAGTAATGTTTTATCGGTAAAATAAAAATAGAAGAAATTGGGTGTCTGTACTATATTTTTAATTACAGGAACCTTCGAAGCATCCAGCGGCATATCTGCCGCTATATTTGTCCTTTCCCCATTTATTATCCAATTTCCTTTAGTATCCACATCTATAGACTGTAATTCTGCGTTTGTATTACTCGTCTTTATATTTGTAAATTCCTCATTTATATACCAATAATTATTTTCTATCTTTGTGTAAAAGACACCTTTCCTTAGAACAAAATCAATCTCACTTTTATCACTGAATACTATTTTATAGGAACCGGACGTCTCTTTAATATCCTGTATGGATAATCCTTTTTGCATAGCCTGCAGTAGATATTCCGGGGTAATTTTTAAAATATCATCATTACTATCATCTTCTTTTGAACATGATACGCCCAAAATGAAAAATAGGATAAACAAAATATAAGCTTTCATACCAGTGTGTTTTTGAATACAAAAATATAATATTAATTATATGTTCTACAATTCTTTACCAAATAACTCAATATCATACTTAACATTCTGGGTACTGACGTGATGCAGTACCCAGAATACAATCTCAAATATGATGACCCAGATCATTCCTTCACTAAATATTCACGTAAATACATAAAGTTTCCGGCTGTCAAATCAGACCTAGTCTTTGATGTAGCATCCACCAAATCATCAAAGTCTGCATCGGAGATGTAATGTATTTCAATCTCCACCTCTTCACTCAGTAGCTCGGATGAATAATCCTTGATATCAGTATCAAACTTATTTGTCAGTTCATTAAGTTCTTTCTGTTCCTCTTCGGACCGGTCTTTATTTTTCATAAGATCGTCCAGACCTGCCGGTTTGAACTTGTCAAAAGCTATTTTCATTGCATCTTCGATCTCCTTCGAATGTTTTCCCAACCGGACCAGGTTACGCATCATGGCCGACTTACCTGTCTTACTCATGTTACCGAACGATACATACAGTAACGTTCTATTCAAATTCACAATTTCTTCTTTCTTCATTTTACGCTGATATTTTTTGTTCTAAACTTTCTATTCTTTCAAGTAGTTCCTGTATCCCCCTAATGGCTATACAGGTTGTGAGGCTCCCATAATCGACCGAATAATGATCGTCTAAGCGTCTGACAAATTCAGGATAAACGGTCAACAACTCTTGCGCCGACAAACCTCCATACACATTGTCTGGCTCATCTCCTTTATAGTAAAAGTAAAATGGATTAAGCCTATTGATCTTATCCAGTACGGATCCGAACGGACGTATCATGTTTTTGTACCGCATATCAGATACTACCGTAACGGATTTGGCAGCAGCTACAATAGATGATGTCGTATAAAACATTTCAGTACCACCATTTACCATTGAGACTTTAGCCGATCCTTGCCCCGTATATAACTGCATTGATGCCTGTGTTGCCTGAACACCACATCCTCCATTTGTATACCGGCTATAAATCATAGCTCCCGCAAAGTTAAAATAGATAGTACTACTTACCGTACCTCCATCAAATACACCAGAATCCCCTTTAGGGCCTTGCGGTCCGGTTGCTCCAGTTGCACCGGTAGCTCCTTTAGCCCCGGTATCACCTTTCGGCCCTTGAGGACCTTGTAGATTTACATAGCTACTCCAGCCTGAGGCACCATAGATACGCAAACTTGTGCCGGACCACTGCCAATCACAGGATACACCATTTTCGCCACGCAACCCCTGCGGCCCCTGAATACCTTGTATACCTTGATCCCCCTTGTCGCCTTTATCTCCTTTGTCGCCCTTTTCGCCCTTCGGACCAATGGGTCCAACAGGACCAACCAATAAGGCTAGCTGATCCGGAGTAAACATATCATAGGTAAATGCGGCTCCCGTGTCTCCTTTATCACCTTTATCGCCTTTAGGACCTTTCAATCCTGCTAATTGCTCTGCGGTAAAATCACTATAGACAAAAGGTTCACCTTTAGGCCCGATATCCCCCTTTTCTCCTTTAGGTCCGATTGGTCCTATATCTCCTGTATCGCCTTTATCTCCTTTATCGCCTTTAGGTAACACTAGATTCAGTTTATATTTAGGGTTACCATCGGCATCTGTTCCATCTTCTGACAAACTTGCCACAGGATCATCTCCTTTGGTTACAGTCCCTATCCCAAACTGCGGAGTTTTACCAGTAAAACCAATAGCCCCAGACATATCGACAAGAAATCTAAAGCCTGTTTCTGTCCGAATGTAAAGTTGAGCATTATCCGGGTTCTCAACATCATTGGTGTTTATTAAAACAAAATCTCCTTCTTTGATTTCCGGATTATCCAAATCCGCATTCATGTCCGAAATGGAAGGGTAAACCTTTTTAATAGAGAATGCATCTCCCTTAACAAAGATATCCGTCTTGTCGTAAGCTTTTGCTTCTTTGTTCCATTTGTACACATGATAATCGGCTCCTATATAGGTCGGATGATCAGCTGTGTCTTGAGCATCGGCAGCGGCACCTTTAGCTGCCAATGCTTGCTTATCTGCTTCCTTGGCGGACTCTTCTGCCGTCTCTGCCGCAGTATTAGCTAATGTAGCAGCTTCGGTTGCAGCAGCAGTAGCTTCTTCTGCCGTATCAATTGCAATTTCTGTATTTGATATGGCCGTTTCAGCTCTTTGGGCAGCGGCATCTGCTGCAGAAGCTGCACTTTCTGCGTTTGAAGCCTGTGAATTTGCATTATCTGCGCTTGTATTGGCCGTCTCCGCTGCTTTACCTGCTAGTTCTGCTTTTTCTTCTGCTAGTTTAGCCGATTCATCCGCAGTGGCTGCCGAACGATTTGCCAAATCAGCCGCTGTTTCGGCTTTACTGGCTGCCTCACCAGCTAAAGCTGCCTTGCTGTTTGCCTGTTCTGCTGCTGTAACGGCTTCTGTTGTGGCATTATCTGCATTTGTAATTGCTTCGTCAACCCTACTGGCAGCCTTATTGGCATTATCTGCAGCAGTATTTGCTAATCCTGCTTTTTCGTTGGCTGTAGTAGCAGCGGAATTAGCACTTGCGGTAGCAGCATCTGCATTCGTGGTAGCTTTTTCGGCCGCTTCTTTTGCTTTATTCGTACTGGATATAACAACATTTGCTTCCTGTTCAATTTGAGCCATTTTATCAGTAACCTGTTTAGCTGCATCTGTAGCAGGCTGCTTGTTAAACGCAAGATAGTCCTCGTAGGTTTTTCCAGCGTTGCCAGGCTGTTTTATCCACAGTTCATAAGCGTTATCTCCTCTATTCCCCTTTAACAACTCCATCGACGCATGAGCACTCTCATTCGTCAATTTATCAAAGCCCAAAGCGTTAAAATTTGAGAGATTGGAGCTTGTCATAGCTTTTGTATCCGACGCTTTCTTTGGCGTCAATCGTTTATTCTCCCCCATATACGTTCATATCTATATAGTTTAAACCATCTTCTGTTATAATCAATGCGCCATCTTCTGCCGCCAATATATATTGTCTGCCTTCAATGCGGAATGAGATAAATCCAAGTGTAAGACTAAACTCTATCATTACATTATTCTTGGACGAACGAATCTTAAAGTTGCCGCTTTTCTTGTAGTACACCGGATAAGTGATACCTGTAAATTCGACATACAACATCTTTTCTCCCGGCTCTATCATTTTTGCAAAAAAGGCATTGTAGCAATTCCAAAAACTATCCATATTTGATGCAACAAACAGGCATTTCAAGGATACATCCATACTGTTAAACACAAGCGTTCCGGTATCATATATCTGGCCATCTATGACGCTTATATCATTTCGTATTAAATTCTGCTTGACTACTGGAGATTTGGTTATTTCGTCCAATCCTCCATAGATTTCTACACCAAAGGAGTTAAAGTTTATATCATCAATGTAATATCCTGAGTCTTTAACCCATGTACCAGGCGAATAAGACACAGGAGTCAAAGGCTGATCCGGATGATCTATCGTAAACTTTAACCCAAATGCTCCAGCATCTTTTATGACTTTATTAGATGTCTGACTAGATAATCTAAAAGACCACTCCTTTCCATATTCCGAAACACTTATTGTGTGATAACCAGGTTCGCTGACTTTAGCTATCAAATCATCGGGATTATCAGCAAAAAAAGTAAGAGAAACCTCTGTAGCCTGAAGATGTATGGTCTCTAAATCTACTTCTAGTCCATCCTCTTCCGGCCAATCATTTGATTCCGGCTCCTTAATGGCGGGAAAAGTAAATAATGAATCCAGCCCATCGGTTATATTTGCCCCATAAGCCGAAAAAATATCTATGCCATCTATGTATACGTCTCCTCTCATCGTTTTACGTATAAACCGTTTGTTCTCACATAACTAACATCTTCATTCATCCCCTTTGTATCGGATCTGATTGTCTTTAGGATTGCACCTATATCTTCCGTATTATCCGCAATCCTATTATTGATATTTTTTATATCACTGGATAATTCTTTTATTGCTTCTACATTTTTCCAACCATCGTAACTCTGTCGGGTAAGATCTTTGATGCTACCTGCTATATCGTATGATGATGTTGTCATTTTATCCAAATAGATAAGACCAGCAGTAAATTTACCGTCCAATTTTTCTCCAGTATCCTGAGACATGGATGCCAGACCTTTGGCCTGCGCTGATCGGGTAGCATCCGCGTCTTTAAATAGATCTGACAACTCTGGCAATTTCATAAGATTGTCCATGAAAGCATTCCCTTCCTCGCCAATTCTCTTAATCCACTCCTGATAATAGTCCATCTTTCCGGGTTCAAATAAAGTACCGGCTTCCGCATCAGACTGAAAAGATTCGAGGAATGGCTGTAAAGCTTTTTCTAAGACTTTCGCCTCTAATGCTTGCAAAATTGCTTTCTTGAACACTTGTTTGGTAAAATCAGCGGCGTCCTGTATATCAAATTTACCATCTTCAAAAGCGCTCTTGATAGACTCTTTCAAGCTGTCAAAAGTCATACCGGAAAGATATTCCCTGAATGCTTCTGCTTGATCAACGAGCATCTGGTCTATTTCGGCTCCTTCTTCTTTAAGCTTCTGAAGTTCTTCGAATAATTCTTTCGCTTTTCCATCCAGTTTGTTAGACATGTACAACGCCTCTATCTCATCATAGGTTTTCCCCATGAGAGATTCATACTCATTCCACGTCTTAGCCTTCCGGAACCAGGTTCCATGCTTATATCCTACGCCGGAAATATAACTTTCCTGCTGTAGCTGCTTCATTAGGGTATTAACCTGGGCATCAATAGTCTTCCTCTGCTTGTCAAGTTCAGCGGTAATACGGCTATTGTAAGATATTGATGTCTCACCAAGCTGTTGCTCCAGACGGGCACGTTCGCGAAGCAAGGCTTGGTATTCCATTTCTCCTTTATGCACTTCATCGTAAAACTTCTGCTGCTCTGCCCGGGCCGCGGCATTCATTTCTTTGACCTTTTTACCTATCGAGAAAACAGAACCGATGGCGCCTAATGCCCCTGTAATAATACTTGCCGGTTTTGTAAAATCAATGCTGGCGATGCTTCCTAGTACGTTCGATAATCCGCTTAGTGCAGGTATATCAACCCCAATTTCCTGCAACATGCCGTCCAACGATCCAAACACTTGAGATAGTTGATCAGCCCCTTCTAGTGCGGATTTTAATGCTTTCGTCAAAGCTTTCTTCTTTTCTACGTCACTAGATGCTGCATCATACTCTTTTATGTATTTTACCAATTGGGCAAAAGGATTGACACCTATAACATATTCCTTTGCCTTATCTAATTGATCAGTAACGGTCTTTAAATTAATAGGATCAAGCTTTGCATTTTTCAATTGATCGCTAATTGTATCAATCAACTCATTGACTTTCTTTGTAGACAAAGATTCCATGTCGTTAAATAGAGTGGTCCAATCCTCACTATTCATGATCTCATCTACTTTAATCTTGCCTATAGATTTCTCCCGATCCTTCTCTAACTGTATGAGAGCAGCATCTATTTCTTTACCGTTCTGTTCCGTTCTTTGCTTTTCTAAAGCAGCTTTGTCCTTGTCAAACTCTTCCTCTGCTTTAATACGCTGAGTTGTGTAATTATGATATTTTTTAAGGCTTGACTCTAAAAAGTTTTGTTCTTGTCTATCCTTCAAATCTTCGATAGACTTGAGCATTTTGGCAAGGGTTTCCAGTTCTTTTTGTGGCAACTGGGAAATAGATTTAATAGTTGGTTCAAATATCTTACCTTCCTTCTCCCAATTTGGATTAGCAGCTTTCCATGCTTTTTCTTCGGCATCTTTCTGTGCTTTTACAAGCTCATTACCAAACTTGGTGACTTCGGCTATTTGCCTCTGATAATTAAACTGGATTTGAGCAAGAGTCTTATTGGCTCCTTCTTCCATTGCGTTTATCTTGTTCTGCTCTATCTTCAGTTCAGCCTCGACTTCTTTTTCCGATATCTTTTTCTGAGCTTCTTCTATTTCTCTTATCCTGTTGGCTACTTGGACTTTTTGTCTGTTCTCATTTTCTACTCTTGTTCTTATTTGATTATTAAGCTCTTTTTGTTGACTGGTAAGTTCTCTTAATTTTGCATATCTCTCTGCTTCCAATTTATTCACTTCGGCTGTAGCTTTCGCCTCTTTATCCTTTGCCTGAGCGTTCGAATGAGAGAGTTTATTTGTCTCTGCAATTATATCTCTATTTTCAACAGCTAGTTCTTGTTCTTTTTCATACATTTGACTAATAAGAACAGAAGCTTCCTTTGAAGCCTTCAATCTCTCTTTTTCTGTTAAAGAAGAGTCTTGGCTTCTTTCTCTAAGTTCATTGATTTTAGCCTCTAATTTAGAGCGTTCAACAAGCCAATTACGTTGTTCTATGGCCAACTTATTTTCCCTCTCAGCTAATGCAGCTCTTTTTTGAGCTTTTTCATTATTTTCATCAACGAATTTTAAAGCTTTTTTCCCGGCATCTTCAATACCAGTTATCTGCTCAAGCCAAGCATTTCCTAAATCAGCAAAACCTTGTTTATAATTTTTGGAAAATATTTTCACTACAGCTTCGCCCATTTTCCCCAAAGCTTTCAAACGGACCATAACTTGGTCTTTTAAAAAGTCTGATAAATCCTGCAATGCCTCTTTGGGCTTGGTGAAAGCATTAAATAACCACTCTCCAACATCGTCAACAACATCAAGGATAGAATCTAATGTTTGCTTAAAATAGGCGCTAGCAACGTTTAACGCATTCTGTCCCTCTTCGGTACGTGTAAACCAAGAAGACAAAACAGCCAAAGCCGCAACAATTGCAGCTAGAGCCGCTCCTACAGGAGTAGCAATAAAAGCTAACGAAGCTTTAGTTAAAGTTTTGATACCAGATGCCGCAGCCCCAATAGGACCAGGCAAAGCAGACGCCGCATCAAGAGCACCATCCATTGCTGAAGATAAGTTATCCAATGCGCTAGAATAATTACCCACATTACGTTGATGGTTACCTATTGAAGCGTCTAGTTTCTTTAATTCATAATCTAGTTTTTGGATATTATCCAATAGAGATTTTCCAAATGGAGAATTTCTTTCTTCAGACGTAAGTGAACGATATACGCTCCTCATTCTTCCTAATGATTGCGAAAGCTGATCCATCGATTCACTAACCGCTGAATCCAATTTTGCATCAGTATTAATTCTTCTTTGTAATGTTGAAATAGATTGTTTATGTTCAATTTCCGCTTTAGACAATTCCAGTCTTATCCTTTTTTGCTCCTCAGATATCTGTCCATTTTTTTCTTGCTCTTTCGTTAATTCTGCTAATTGCTTTTTTATATTAGACAAAGCATCTTTTTCTTCTAGTAGCCTTTTTATATTATCCTCCAGAGAACCATTTACCAATTCTAGACTTTCATTTAATTCTTCAAAAGCCATTGACTGCTCCTTAGCAGATTCAGCCGCTTGGGATTGAGAAGAAGACGTTTCTGAGGGTGTTTTTGTTGTTGCTGTTGCAGTAGGAGGAGTCGCGTTAGAATAGTTATTTATTTGCTCACTCAAATCCTTGTATTGCTGAGCCAATTTAAGCAATGCAGCCTCTTGCGCTTTTACATTGTTAATAGCATCTTGTGCCTGTAGAGCTTGTTCTTGTTTTAATTTACGTATTTCTTCTACAAGTTTTTCTATCTTACTCTGTTCCTTATTGATGTCCCCAATGATGGAAATACCTTCCGGACTGTCAGCCTTAAAGCCTTTTACCAAATCTTTCAAAGCATCAATCCTAGCATAGGCTTCATCAACTTCTTTGTAATTTGCTTTAATTATAAACTCTATAGATGGCATGCTTGTAACTTTTTAGCCAAAGTTATCAAGGTCCTAGAGGGTGGTAAAATATTTCGGGAAGAGAAACGTAACAGTTTGAGTACTGTCACAAATTAATTCTGATGGAGGGTTTTAAAGGTGGTTAAAAAGAAAAAGCCGGAGGTTAGTCCGGCTCTATGGGTAAAAATATTTCTTCTTGTCGATTTTGCTGAATAGTTTGGAACCTCTGACCATTTCTAAAACTTCATTTACATGCTCCTCTAGCAGGTCTCCTATTATAGTTGTTTCTTGACTTTTTATGCTATTAGCGAGATCTTTACGGCTTTTAGTCAATATATTAGTTGCGCAAAGAAAAGAATCATATTTGAGAAAACTATAATCTTTATGCTTAAGTGGGTATTGCATCGCTAACTGATCAGGCTTATTATAAAGGCTAGGATGAACGTTTGAGTTTATAAAAAAGAAACCAGCCACAGAATCTTCAGAAACGCCTATTACTACAAAATATTTGCAATGGTCTATTTCTTCAAACATAGAAGAAAGTAGTATTGTGCCTCTTTGTATAGTTTTTTCTATACCTGATATTGGAAAATCCATTACATAAACATTTCCTCTGTTTCTAATTTACGATCCATATAAGATACGTACTCTTCATCATCTCCAGCTTCTCTAAGAATGTCCTTGATAGACATAGATCTGTCTCTTTGAGTATTATTCCATGCTATATCGTGAGACATTTCTGTTAATTCGGTAAATGATTTGTTTTTACATCTATTGATTGCGTTGTTCAAACATTCCAAATCACTTTCTGATAGATAGTCTAGATCCGCTTCTTTTTTATTTATCAATATGTATTTATTGGTAAAATCAAAATACTGTTTCAAATCATCTACATAATCAGAAAAAAAGCTATCTCCTCTAAGTGCTTTAAATATATCTTCAACGTTTGAAGGGACAGGACCGTAAGTCATAGCTATATAGGTATCCCCTGTTATACTTCTTCCATATTTAGATAAATGTTCTTGATCTGCGAAGTATAATATTTTACAGATTTTGTGAATGTCTTTACGTTTAACATTTTGAGCCGCATACAATATAGCTTGTATGGCAACTTCTTTTCTAAATGTACTCTTTGTTCCCATACTATGTCGTTTATAAGTAGTATTCAATTAACTCAATTAGCTTTGTATTATATAACACATTTAAGTGTATAACTGTTTTAGTAGTAATGTTCTTTGCTGCAAATCTCACACTTTAAACTCAAACATCCAAGTACTTTAACTAAAAACATTACAAATTAGTTATCTTTGTTCCTCGAAAGGAGATTAAAATATGCCCGAAAAGTTAAAACAGCTATTAGCCTGGTTCGATGCGTACCAGATTACGTTCAACGAGATCACATTGAGTGAGTGCGAACAGATATTTGACCTAACAACTTACATAGACGTATATACAAGGTCTGTAAAGCGAAATTGGGACAATCCTACGTTTGCGACTGATATTAACAAGCTAAAGCGACTGAAGAAGCTATTAGAGGAAAAAGGGAAGTGAGTGTAGGCGTCAATCTACACTCTTATTATTTGTCTGTATCTATATACTCCAATAGAGACTTATACATCTGCCTAGATGGTTTATTATAGTCGTTTGCTGTTCGATACCAGGTAAAGCTGCTACATAAAAACCAAATAGCGAACTCTAGCACGATGGAGTCTTTCGTACCCAACGTGTCCGTTCAGATGCCCTCCGGTAATACGACCGGAGGGTTTTGTTTTATAAAACTTTTCCAGGACGCATATTTTATATTTCAATATTTATTAATATTTTTATCGCATGAATATTATTGAAGTAATAGTAGAAAATGCAGGTAGTAACTTGAGTGCTTATGTCGATGGACTGCCTATCGTCACCGTTGGAGATAGCTTGATAGACATCAAAAATAATATATATGAAGCTATTGATCTTTACCTTGAATCCTGTAAAGAACTAAATATCAAACCTGATGGTATGTTACAAGGTGATTATGAATTGATATTAAACACAGACAAATTATGATAGATGTTAGATGCTTATAAAGACGGAATACTTAATCAGGCATGTTGTTCCTCGCCTTTTCAATTGCCTGAATAGCATAATACGCTGTTACATTTTCAGCTACACCACGATTAAAGGCATTACCTTCGTCCATACCGGCCAATATACGCTGTAATAAAACATTGTTATTAGCCGATATCTGAAGGTTTGCCTCTTGTAACTGTATGAGATATTCCAATCGATCATTCATCATTTTTTACCCCTTCTACGAGCCATCATGTCACCGCCGGACGATTTCTTTATCTTCTCTCCGTAACATACTCTTAGCTTATCCTTTTGCATCATAAGCAAGTTTTGATAAGGGATAACCTCATACACTTCCGTATATGATAAATGCAGATTTTCCATTATGCTGGCAATCTGACCGAACATTGTGTCGTTTCCTATTACCTGGGTTCCGCCGCCATCCTTGCTACGCTCTTCGCTAAGGCGGCACAATCGAAAAAATCGTCTACATGTATTAGGCTGACGACTTTGCCGAATGCTTCTTTTAATTCTTCCAGGGTCGATTCATTTAAGGATGATACAATTTCTTTAGACTTGTTTTCCCAATCATCTACGTTACCGGCAATAATAATAGCTAAAGCCTTTATTATGCGCTCCACATTGCCGGGGATAGAAAAAAGGGCGTCAATCCAATTGGCTTTATCCGGGACCTCAATCTTTGCAAGGGATTGTATTGCCCTTAAAAGCACTTTTATTACAGGAGGGTAAACAGTATGCCCCTCTCCCTTTAACACTATTGTAACAAACCTATCACCTGTCAGTGATTCTGCTACGATATTAGCTGCTTTGTTCATAATTTTAAATAGTTAGGGCGAGGATAAACCCCGCCCAATTGAAAACCTAAACCAACCTATTAAATACCAGATGAAGACTGAACTTCTTTGTCATAATACCAGTATTCTGTACTGATAGCTGTATTTTCCGGCTCCATTGCTGTCCCGACAACTGCCAATCCTGTTGCACCATCTGTTTCGGCCTCACGGGTAACAACAGCCCCTTTCGGAAATACCGCCCATACATCATCTTCCGTCAATGCCATTAAGCACTTGTGGATTTCTTCGTATGTTCTTGAGCGCTTCCACCCTATTGCTTCCCCTCCGGTTTTGGTAATGACTTCTCCGCCCATAAGATTCTTTTTGGTTTTGAAATCATATTCGCCAATGGTGAAGTTCATTGTAACCTCTCCCAGCTCCGCAGACTGCCGGTAAGGTTTCTTTGTTAGCTGATTGTTGTATCGCGTAACCGATGCTTCCGATTCGTCCATTGACCAGGTGTCTTGATGCACATTGGTCACTTCTTCCGTCTCTGCATCTTCTAAAATTGATTTTAGCATAGCTGGAGTCAAATCTCCGGTAACCTTCGACGGATCTGCATATAACAATCGTTTGATACCTACTGCATTCATATTATCTCAGTTTAAAATTTGCTACTTTAAAAAATAATCTCACATTCACAAAATAAGAATCTGTTTCCGGATCTTCTTCTGTGCTTAATTCGTCTATGGTATAGGTTCCTTTATGACCTTCATATTCAAAATATCCCTTGAAAAACGCCTTTTCTGCAATCTTCTGAATCTCGTTCAGTCTTGCGCTATTGGGAGCCGGATAATTGACATTTGGATCATATGGGACAAAGATGTTGACATTAGCATAGCCTTTCGACCAGGGCGTATTCGTCATGCCAAGAACATTGACAACAATTCTTTCAGGGACATGTTTTTTCTTGTAAGTAGGATGCTTGTCTTTGTATGCCGGCATACCGGGAAAGATTGCTGTAGCCTTCTTATAGAGCATATCCTTTATGTCTTCTACTGTCATCATTTGTCTTCTACCCCTAATTTGTCAGCGGCTTGTAAATAAGCCATTGATGATACATCAAAGCCTCTTTTCTCTACATAAGAGGCGTAAGGCATACCATTCACGAGAATAAGAGAGTCACCCGCTTTACTGGCATTTTGTATCGCCCGCAAAGCATATTTCTGAGCGTCTGTCTTACTAAATGTATTAGCAACCTTTTCCTCTATCACTTTACCATCATTAGTAATAGCATAAGCATTTGAGCTACGAAGATTTCCGGTCCTATTTTGATAAGAGCCTTTAGTAACCGCGACATTTAAATACAGGTCACCCGCTATACGCATATCGTTAGTTACCTCTTTTTTAAGCTGTGCCTTAGCTTTCTTAAGGTCCGAAAAATCATATTTAGTTTTTATACCTAAACCCATACCTCCGAATAGTTCAAAAAATTACATTTACCAGGCTTGATAACCTTTCCTTCTCCTCTAATGGAACCATCTTGCTCTAATGCCCTCACATAATCATCTTCGGATAATTTTATTTGACCCGCAATCACTATATGGTAATTATAAGTTACCATTTTACCATTGACCCCGATTTGCTTACCGGAACCATTGTCATCACATCGACACGGACCAATTGTTTCCCAGGTATCACCGCCGGTTCCGGGAATGGTATTCCCTTTGTCATCCCGATCCGGTTCGATGTAAACCTTTTTTTCTAATATGTGAGGCGCAAAATACATTACCAATACATTGTAGCGTCAGAAATCCGACTTGATAAAACATCTTCTATTTCTAATTGCTTACACAACAACGAATAATAGGCCTTGATACCGTCTTTATCCCAAGATACGGAGAATCCATTTTCGTTCACCGAAGTTGGGCGAGCAAGCAATGAAGGAATAAATACAGCTATCGCCCTATTTACTTCAGCCATATTCTCTTTTGTCACTTCGTCTTCAAGAGATACAGAACTGTTCAAGGTCATATCCAAAAGATCGGCCTCCGATAAATGCATACCGAAAGAACCGATCTTTTGAGTTATGTAATCAGATACCGTCATGATCAATCAGGTTCGGTATTAAGTGATCCAATACCGTTGATTTCAGTGATGACCGGCAAAGAATACGATTCTGCCTTAGTAAACTCTACACCATTGGAATTCTGTGTTTCGCCTACTCCCCACTGAGCAACACGAATACGTCCATAATTTGAGTATGTCACACCCCGCTCTGGCCTTAATTCGTTGTTTACATATGCATTCTTCACAACTCCCAGATTACCAGCAGGTATAAATACCAGATTTTTGGAGTTCCAAGGATTATACGGCGTAAACGTTCCATTATTCTGGATCAAACATTGTCTTCTTACCGGCTCCAATACTGGCAACTCGTTTGTTCGCATGAATTCGTTGAACTCATTTAACAGCAGAGGAGTATTCTGTTTGTCTGTTCCGAAAATCACCTGCTTCATTTTCTTTGTACGTAAAATGTACGAAATTTTGGCAGGAGAAAGGAGAATACGATCAAATACAACTTTGTCCGAGAAAGCGTCTACCATCCCCTGAATATCTTCGAAAACATCGACATTAGCGATATTAGCGTCCGTCCATCCCAATGTGACTTTTGCTTTGTTTTCTTCCGGCATGTTATAATTGATAGTCGTTTTTACACCGCCTTCAGGGTTGTTTGTCTCATCCAATGTAGCAATACCTTCATTAGATAAAGCTCCCATGGCGATGATATCAAGTTTTGCCTGCACGCCTTGAACCGGAGTCCTGACATTTCCCCACATAAGTTCTACGAGTTGACGTTTAGCGTCTTCTTCGGGAATAGAGCGACTGTCAAGAATCTGCAAAACCTTTCTGTAGTCTTCAATCGTCATAGGGAGTGTAATTGCATGATGCAACACTTTCTGGGCGATTGTTTCAAGACCATGAGTCCCCAACACCGGCTCTTTTGATTTATCATCAATAGTCGCAGCGGCAATAGTCACATTGTACTTGCCTTTGATTTCTTCAAAATTAAGTCCTACAGATGGAAAATCCCATGTAAAAAAGCGTTCGTAAAATACATTGTCAAACAATTGCTTATGAAGCCTTGACACTGCATCAAAACGAAGTTGAGTCTGTCGTGTTAACTCTTTGAAAAGAGAGCTGTATTGAAATATTTCTGCCATATTTTTACTGTTTTACGTAAATAATATTAGGGTTGTTTTTTAAGCAGACACCTTGCATCCATGAAGCCGGTAAATCCGGTACATACCCTTTTAATACTACTGCATCATAAGCAGCGGATACTGTATCTTGATCATCTCCTGCCAATGGTTCAGTATCTTCCCCTACTACCATATTGGGGACATATTTAGCTTCTGCATCTGTAGTTCCGGTAGCTTCGATTAACGTGTCCCCAGCTGCTAATCCGGTGATTGCTGTAGAAAGAGTCAATACATCATAATCTTCATTTGATGTATCAACAGACGAAACATTAACCCCTGTTGTTTCTCCCTCTTTCATTACGACATCTCCAGCCTGAAACAAAGAGCCTTTATTCACGCGTGGTTTTGTTGTTGTACCACCGGAAACAACCTGAATATTTTTTGATACTGCTGCCGTAAGAGTACCAAAAACAATATGCAAAGGTGTTCCTTTCTTTATTACAGTCCCTTTGGGAAATGTCTGTAACAATTTGTATCCCCCAGGAAGAATTTTAGCTTCTCCCCGCCAAAATACCGGCATTTTTCCGGAATAAGTTTTACCTTCAAATTTAATACCCATTTTACTTATTGTTTTAATGGTTAATTTGCATCAGGAAGAGCTCTGGCCCATTCTTCTGCTGACTCTTTTGCTTTATCGTCCGAAGTAGACAATACGCCTGATGTGTTACTACTCTCAAGCCCTGCGGTAACGATGTTTTGTTTAACACTAGCCAAATAAGACGTTATTGCAGCTTCATCCATTTCTGGAGTTATAGCAAATCCTTCTTTAGCTCTCCATTCCGGTATACCGAGTTCTTTTGCTTTAGAAGCGATCATATTAGCTCTTGCACCTTGCTGTTCCTTTGCTTTGTAAGCGTTTAGTTCTTCTTGGATAGGAGATAGCTTTGCCGCAATTGCTTCTTCAATCAACTTCTGTAAATCGGGTTCTGTTTTTGTCTGCTCGCCCCCAGCAGCAGCGCCCTCCTTCTTTTCTGCCTTCGCTTTATTAACAGCGTCTGTCACACGTTTGTCAATACCGCTTTGTAACGAAGAGAGGAAAGGTTTTTGACCATCAATAACAGCCTGTAAATTGTCATCAGTTACAAGCCCTGTGTTAGCCAAAGCTTCGGCCTGTCCCTGTAAGATATCATCACTTAACCCAAAACTCGAATAAGTTTGTTTTAAGAGATTGAAAATTTTGTCTTTCATACTTTATACACTTTAGTTTAATTCTATAGCATAAAATTACAGGTAAGTAAATATGAGCGGAAATATTTGAACAAGAGAAACGTAACACTTTGAGAACTGTTACATTTTAATTAAAAAGGTAGTAAATTTTGCCGCATTTGACATCATTCGCTACCTTTACACATCCCATTAGGAGATTTCAACGATTAATGGTCCGGACTGTGAAGTTAGAGCCATTGCCATTATATAGGGAGTTCTTCATTTTTCCATTCTTTCGAATTCAGCAAATTATCAAGGATATCTCCCTCATACACCGGATATGGATAAACCGGACCCTGATATTCTTCTCCTGTTTCCGGTAGAGTCATGGCCGATGGAAACAATTTTTCATAGTTGTCTACTTTCATCAGCACCTCTGATCCGTCAATACTGTAACGAGGAGACAGATGGAAGTGATCCAATGCATCTTGTGTAACTTCAGCTAGTATTCCTGCTGGTAATACGATATATTTCATGTTACTTCTCTTTTAGGGTTTGTAAATAGTTATATACTTTGATACACTGGTCTTTAGTCAGGACTTTGCCATTGTAGATGGCTAGGTTTTTAAATGCTGTTTTGGTGAATTTAGCACCATCCACAGATACGCCAAATCTTAAATTTGATAGATTTTTAGAGTTTTCACCTATAGCTAATTGATGTTCGTTCCAGTTATTATCATATACTCTACCATCAGAACATACAGCGTAAAGACTTTTGATTTCTGATAAACTGTTTGGAATATCACTAGATTTTAAATAAACCACCATTCTATTAACATTGTTATATACATATAAGATACCTGATTTAACCATACCTGCTGGTTTATATATATCTTGCAATAACATCCAGTCACCTATTATCGTCCAATCCTTATCCAATTCAAAACTACTGCTTTGTATCTTATCATCCACTCTATCAGTAACCAAGTATCCTTGGTAGTCGGGGATTTGTTCGATGGTAATATCACAGGATTCTTGAGGTTTTGAAAATATAAAACCATAATAAGCACCTGCGGCGGCAAATTCAAAACTAGGTAATTCATATACTCCATCAGAATTTATAGTGGTTATAGTAGCCCCACTATTCGCATAAGTTATAGATTGATTATCTGTTAGTCCAGTAATTTTAACTTTATAAGATGGGACTGTAAATGGAGCTTCGGAACCTATTGATTGATAGTATATATGTACCAGCACACCTTTAATAGAAGTAATATTATACATATCACTTGTCTTTGTACAAATCACCCTACTTTCATTATTTACCCATTTTTGGAGATAATTTTGTGTATACAACCCATACCCACTATCTCCTGCAAACGCAAAATTACTCAACCTCAAATCATTCCCATTGCCAGTAAGATTCTTAACTGTAGCGCGGTCTTCATCATCATTGGTTTTACCTGTTACAGTCCATGCTTGATCAAAGGATGCTGGGTCAAAAGTTTCTTCTCCTCCTGTACCTTTTCCGCTAGGCATGCCTAGTTTAATCTCGGAGAGGTTTATCCCTCCGAGATTAATGCCCGATAAATTTGTATGACTTAGGATTATCATTGCAGGATCTGAATTGATAATGGTTCTGCTGTTGTGATTATTCTCACTTTTAGCCCGGCTTTGCCTCCGCTGATAACATCAACCACATTTTTGACTCCTCTGTGATTAAAGGCTGCAATTTGCCATGTTACACCATCAAGACTAATCTCAACAAGGACATCACTGTCATCTTTTGTTGTCACTTGCAAGCCTGCATTATCAGATGTCATCTCAAAAGATTCACTTACATACTTGTCTCCCTGCTTTGTACTATTTAATATTGTTGCTGCCATAAAATATATAATTAATGATTGTTGTTATATATAAATACCAGATATACCACTTTTTAAGCGTTATTTTCACCTCTATTTGCCCTTTGATTGCCTTGTCCTGCACTTGTGTTATTTTGACCGGACTGATTATCTTCTTTATTGCTTTCATTGTTATTTTCATTTTGTTGTTTCTCTTCCAATATTTTCTTAATTTCTTCAGTAGGCTTACCAGTGATACCCAGCATCTTTATAGCAGTTTCAAGGGATACTATACCATCATTATATAATTTACCGATTGCAGTCCATTTTTTATCTATGTCCTCCTGAAACGGCTCAGAAAACTCGAAATCTATCTGTAGTGCTTCTAGTTTTGCCTTAAGTTCAATATGAGTAACATTTTTCATAATTGCTAAAATCAGGTTTTTCTCCCTATCAACTGCAATCTCATATATTTCTTTACGATTATCCCGTTTCATATAAGAAGGAGCCATAGCGCGTTTCAAAGCCTCGCCGGTTAAAGTCCCCAAACCTTTCGTGTTTTCAGGAGAAAAGTTAAATGTAAAGGTGTCATTCAAAATAGACTCTTTCAATACTTCTTTCTCAAACTTTTTGAGTTCAACTGAATCAGGAGGAGTTACATATTCAAACATGCTATCAGGACCAAAACATCTAATAACCTCGCCTACGTTATCTGGGTCAGTAAGAGACTCCAGTACATCGGCCGACACCTTTGCCTTTGGATCAGCAAAATAATTAACAGTGTCAGCTGATTTAGAATCAATATACTCGTCTCTTTTTATACGTGGTTGTGCCCCTTCCCACTCTTTTTCTTGCTGATAATATATTATATTAATCTTACCGGTTGGATTGACAATAGTCGTCACTTCCCATCCTTTATTATTCTTTTTGCATCTATAGATAAATTGCGACGTCTGTATATCAAAATGCTCAACAGTATTCAGCCCCTCCTTAAGGTAATAGCCATAACCAAAGGCCAGCAGTGTCCCATACTGGTCAAACATTGGTCTCAAGGTGTATCCTAAAGACTTAGCCAACAAAACAACTTTTACCTCCGGTTTATTCGTCTCTTCATTTCGGTATATATGATACAGTTTCGCACATTCCGTTTCGGCCCCTGCTATTCTTTTTGCTTGACGCATTGTTGTATTAAAGCGGGTATCTTTTAAAAACTGAGTAAAAGCATCAAACGCTTCATCTTTAACATTAGGGTCATTTTTACTCCATCTAATAGGTTGGCCTAATAAATAAAATAAAGCTACCTCATTAATATAAGCCTGCCATCTTCGTGGTAGTTTCTCTGTTTTATATGGTTCCCTACCCTTTCGTAGTTTATTAGGACGACTCATAACATCATGGAGATTAGGATCATATTCTTTTATAGCTTCCAATACTTCCAAATCCCTATTTTGAAACATTTCCATAGCCTGACTTATATCCTTATCCTGGATAAGCGTAATCAAGTCTTTAGTTACTTCAGAGTTGTTCATTGACTGCCCTCTAAATATATCAACTATATAGTTTAATATTGATCCCATATCTTTTTTATTGTTAGTATATACCTAAATCCTCTTTACTATATTGTTTTGATGTTAGGACCTTACCTAACAGCTTGCCTATCGTATAATATCTTGTACCATCAATTAGGTGGTTATAAGCATCAATAGGCTGATTTATAAACTTGCCATCTTTGTTCTGCTCATAAACATAGTTTTTTAACTCCCTGATGTAATTAACAGATCGCTTTGTTACACACAATTTATACTCCATCATCTTAAATAATCCTCCCATGACAGAGCCTTTATATTTGTCGGCCGGAAAGATGATGATCCCCGCATTAGCAATCTCCTGTATTAACCGAGGGTCGGCACTATCTGCGTAAACAAACAGCCCCAACTTTTTTAACTCTTTAATTATCTCGCTTGTTAGCATGTGAGTGCGATAGCATTGTTCGTCTAAATATAGCCTACCATCAAGTATTCCGCATTTGACGATAGCCGTAGGGTCAGAGCTGTATCCAAAATCCAGACCGGCAGCAACCTGCTTTGCATTTGCAGGAAATTCATCGACAATCTCAAATTCCGGGAAAACTAAACCTTCGGCCATAGCCTGCAAGCCTAAACCATAAACAGTCCATAATACTTTATTCTTATGTTCAAGAGATTCTATCTCGTCTATGATCGTTTGTTCTAGAAAAGGATTATCCTTGTATGTTGAGATAAAATGATAAGTACGAGAATCTTTATTCAATTCGCACAACCAATGTTCGTCTGAAAAAGAGGGATTATAGTCTACTATAGAAAAATCGGTAGTACGCATAATGAGTTGCTGCCATTCCAAAAATGAAATTTCGTTTGCCTCGTTGCAATATAGGATATTGCGTTTACGACCTCTGATCTTTTGCTCGTCATCTGTCGAGAAAAACTCAACAAACGAACCGTTCGGGAATGTGTAAACCATTTCAGACTTATTCATACAGCGATTGTCCCATATCTTGAACTTATCCTGCATGATCTCTTTAAAATCACGGAACACAGAACCTTTTAACGCAGGCAAAGTCTTTCTGACAATGGACAAGGATTTTTTATTCGCTAAGATGTAAGACAAAAGATAAATAAGGATGTTATATGTCTTGCTACTCCTGGAGCTCCCCTGGGCAGAAACGATCTTATATCCGGACTGGACGGCATTATTGACAGTAGTAAATATTTTAGTCGTCTGGATTATCGGCATGAGCTACATCCTCCCTTTTATCAATAACCTGTATTACATAATGAGTTTCTTCCTCCTGCTTTACTTCTTGTTTTACTGGAGCATCCCATCCCATCATTTTAGACAACCGGTCTAAAGCGTCTATCTTAGAGTACATCTTAACCTCAAATCCTTTCTCTGTACTTTTTACTGATTGTATAGCCAGCTGAAAATGAATAGGTAATTTCGAAAGATCCTTTATTAAAAATATACGATAATTCTCCGTCCGTTTAATCTCTAACATATCGACAACATTAGCACGAGCTATATTTGTCAGTATATTAACTGCTTCATCTTTATTTAAATCAGAACGCAACTGAAGAGCAGCCTGAAGTTCTTTGACCCTTACCGAAACCTTACCGCTGCTAAGAAGTTCGCAAGCCTTAATGTTTATTGTTTCACTTTTCATCTTATCACAAGAGTATGCACGCCTGTAAGCCTCAGATGCGTTACCACATTCAAGGTAATAGTTGCAAAACTTTTCTTGTTTGATAGTGAGAGCCATACAAAATCTTTTCATCAAAGTTAAGCATGCCTCTTATGATGACATGCATAACTTCAAATCGAAAACGTAACAGTTTGGTTTCTGTCACATTTTTCTTTTACAGATAACCATCGGATCGAAGTTTACCCTCCATTAAAGCAATTTTATTGTCAACATCAAGTCTAAAATCCCTATAATGCTGATAAGAAAAAATCAAATCTGAACATATCCTGGACACAGCCGAAGGAGCATTCAGCTTTAATGCATGAGCAAGTCCATCCCTTACCCCTCTGTTTAGACATCCTCCTGCCAACGTAGACGGAGAATAAAGAAGGACAATGATAAAGACAAACTTCTTTCTTTGTATAGCTCCCAGCTTCCGGTTGTTTCCCATGCCAAAAGCATCGATAAAATAATTGTGTAAATACGGAATTAATGATAGGTCTGATAGTTTTGGTTTTACGAGTTCTGACTCCCGAACCGATAAATTAGATATCTGTTCGCGGATAGACATTAGTTCAAATATTTCAGAGACCATATTGTGTAACTTGTTTGGTTACGATCATGTAGCACAAATGTACTATTATTTTTCTTATTTACAAAATACTTAAACCCGGAAAGATTTAGCTGCTTACAGATATGCTAAATAACATATAAAATAATTGACAAAACATTTGCATATATCACAAATCTGTGATATATTTGCATTGTAATAATTAATCAAGATGTGGCGGCAACACAATAAATGCGGCAGAAAATTATGAAAGCAATAGCAGTTAAGAACACATTCAATGCAAAAGAAAGTCTGAAAAATCAAGGTTTTGTTTATGATCCTTCAACAAAAACATGGTCTAAGGACTTCGCTTCTCAAGCTGAATTCGACGAATTTTACTCAAATTTTACAAGTGCCTCCTATTCAGGAAGAAGACAATCTAAATTTAATTTTGCGGTAGTTTTTGAATTTGTTGAAAACGAACCGGAAGTTTCTGAATCGGTGAAAGTAGACTCTAACACATCTGATTCAGAAACAATCGTAATTCCATCGGAGGAAGAAGTTGTAAAAATGATTAAGGCTGGTGAGATCAAAGATTTTCACTTTTCTTTAGGTCGTTACAAAACAGTACTAGATGGTTATGTCATGTATATGGAAGAGGGTGGCAATACCATAAATATTAGAGAAGCTGGGAAAATATCAGCAGAGCATGAGAAAAATTTATCCATGATCATCAATCAGACTGCTAAAGCCTATATTACTCGTTTACACAACAATCAGCAATATTACTTTAAACAATCATAATATGAAAACATGCACAAACGTACCGTCTAATTTTGGACGGTACATAGCCATAGCAGAATACCTGCTATTCGACCGTACCATAGCCTTGAGCTGGTCGAATTTACTAGGTCAAGCGATGATCCAACCCAATTACTTTTTTGTTGATACGATAAAAAAGATACATGCTGGTAACGGACAAAGAGGAGAGGGGTTTGAAACACCGGAGGGAATAAAGAAATATAAGAATATAAACACTCTATTATCAAGCATAGTAGATTCCTTCCCATCTGAAGGATTACCCGCCCGATTTACATTAAGTGAACAGTCAATAATCATGACTAACTATTATCAACAAAAAAATAAACTATATGAAACAATTGGAAAAAAAGATACAAGGGAACTATGAGCTAGGCGAGCACATAACGACGTTATATGCAGCTTATCTCGATATAGACGAAGATAAAGTAATCTATATTTTTGACGAACAATCCCGGCCGGAAGAACATTTCCAGTTTTTGGCAAAGATAGATATTACGCATCCCTATTTAATGTTAGGAGTTAAGGAAAATTGGAAAAGTGATTTTATTATAATGTTTAAAAAAGAACTGTTGAAAGAGGGAATCTGCAAAGAGAATGCTTCTGGAACCTTATTTGCCTTGTCTGAGAAAGATTATGGGCGAATAAGGATCGGCAAGCGCATAGCTCAACTCCGGGAGCAGGCCGGAATGTCACAGGCAGAATTGGCCGAAAAAATAAATACCAAACAGCATGCTATATCCCGGATTGAAAAGGGATCTTTTAATGTAGGCTTTGATACATTGCAATCGATAGCCGAAATTTTCGACATGAATATTGATTTTACAAAATAAATATTATACATTTGTCAATCCGCTACCATAAGTGGCGGGTTAACAAATTGTAGAGCGTCCGTGCTAGTGATAGTCCGGACGTTCGTTTTTTCAGAGAGCTCAAATCGTGAAAACGATGAAACTTAAAATTTGGAGGCTCTATCATTTGGGGCTATTCATAAGATTGTGTTGTTTTTTTATGTTACGCAAAATGCAGGATAGTCCTATATATTAATTTATGTTATCCCAATTAAATAAATCCATCACTTTTCGATTTGCCTCCCACAAAACAGAAAAATCACGTTCTACGTAAATCCTAGCCAGCTTAAGGCTAGAGTCTGAGTGATTGAGCATTTCATCCACCCGGTACATGTCAACACCAGCTTTGTTATTGGCCAATGTTGCCATGGTATGCCGAGCATGGTAATACTGCAAATTGTCAACTTCAATTATTTTACCAATGTCCTTCAGTCCAATATTCAGCATCTTATTAAAAATATCAGCATTCTTGTACCTACAGTAAAAGCTGAAAACCCTCTCTCCTGTCGGATCAGCATATTTATCAAACAGTTTTTTAATTTCCGGCTCTATTCGTACTTTCATTTCCGCCATATCATCCCGACGGGTTCGCGTCTTAACTCGCTGATATGTGACAATATTACCGCTTATGACAGATGCGTCATAAAAATCTGCACTATTCATGCCAAGTAAGGCGAAGGATAAAATAAAAACATCTTTTGCTAAGTTAAATACCGGTTCTCCTCCCCCTCTTACATACTCTTTATAAGGCAAATCAATTATTTGTTGCATTTGCTCGATCGTAATTGCTCGATGCTTAGTTTTTGGGATTGGTGCAACTTTGAACTTCGCGAATGGAGATAATGGTATCCGGACTATCCCTAAATCTTCATCGTTGTATTCCAATTTTGCCAAATTATGGATTGTCCTTATACGTGAGGGATATAAAGATACAGCACGTTTACCTTTTGGTTTGTCAGTTGCTACTGCTCCTCCTGTATATCGGCCTTTATAGGAGGGTTCGGTTTTAAGGTAATTTTCGAATGATCTCATAAATGATGCAGTGATCTCCCCTATATCAAGTGTATCTTTCTTTATAAAGCGAACAAGAGCGTTTATGGCAATTCTGTACTGCTTTGCAGTTCCCAGTCTACCTTCTTTTTCTATATCATCAGCTATCTTACGACCATAAGCGATAAAGTCTAGGCGGAAATTGTCTATATCAGAAGTAAGGTATTCGACGATTCGTTCAACGTTCCAATATTCAGCAGAAGGACCAGCGGATGCCAGTTTCTTCTTAAATCCAATAACCATTTCATCCATCAAATCAAGAATAGCCTGATTTTTTATCTTGATCTTCTCCTTTCCATTTTCCTTTCGTTTAGATATATCGACAGCAGATACATATTGTTGTGTTCGTATATATTTAGACTTCCCGTTTTGAGTAACACGGATTTTTACATTGTATGTTCCATCATCTTTTTTCTGATGAGGAAGAATTAATGATTTAAATGTTGGCATAATTGTGCGTTGTAAAAGATTTGTAAAAAATATCGTGCATAAAATTAGAATAAAAGCTCGATTTTCTCTACTGTTTAATGATAATTATACATTTGATTTATAAACGCACAAACAGCAACAACAACGATAACAACCTGAAAAACAACACCTTCAAACACATAAAAGACTAATTCAAATATGAATATTTTATCTATAAGTTAGAAATTGCGGATATTCTTCATGTGCTAATTTATTTTAGGTGTGCAAAGATAGGAATTTTAGGTCAAAAACTATACTTTTGGCATACCATTTGTTGTTAATATTATATGACACTACAAGAAATAAATAAAGCATATAACCGCATAATCGGTTCATTGGACAGTAAAGAATTAAAGAATGCCTTTGATTCTATCCAGTCGCTCATATCCGGAAGCCGTGAAATATCGTTTCAGGACAAGTTGAATGAGCTGCAGGACACATATAAATATATGTTACGCTACCGCATCGAAGGGGCAAAAGACCCGATGCAGGAACAGATATACAACAGGATACAGACGTCTTCATACGAACTGGCGGACCGTATCAGAAACAAGGTGTTGGCGATCGAGTCGCCACTGGCTTTCTATAGCCGACGCAGAAGTTTGCAGGTTCAGCCGAATGTGACGTTTGAGAATCTGCACCTTCAGTTAAGCAAGCATTATGCTACAGGCAACAGAGCTGAATACGACGCTATGCTGATCGTCCTGTTCAATAAGATATGGGTGTCCGATCCTTTTACTATTGAAGAGGCTGCAGTAATCAAAAATATACTTTTCGATAACGAACTGCCGTTCACCGCCGGTTGCCAGATTGTTTCAGCACTGATGCTAGGACTACAAGCTGCTTTCGATCCGGAAAAACTAATGCTACTGTTTGATGCAGCCAATCATGAAAATGAAGAGATAAAAGTGCGTGCATTGATTTCAATCCTGCTGACGTTATATGTTTACAGAAAAAGAACAGCTCTTTATCCGCAAATAACGAATAGGCTGGATGCTCTTTCCGAGACTCCGGGCTTCACTAAAGCGATACGGACTATCACATTACGTTTTATCCTGGCTCGTGAAACAGAGAAGATCACCCGGAAACTACAAAATGAGATTATCCCTGAGATGATGAAATTAAGTCCGAAGATCAGCAATAAAATCAATCTGAAGGATATTACGCCGGAACAGTTGGGAGAAGAAATGAATCCGGAATGGGAAAATATATTTGCAGACAGCTCTTTAGGCAAAAAAATGGAAGAATTCAGCGAATTACAACAGGAAGGGGCCGATGTGATGCATTCTACATTCGTTCATTTGAAAAGTTTCCCCTTTTTCCGCGAATTGAGTAACTGGCTATTGCCGTTCACAACCGAACATTCATCATTCGGTGATCGTTTCAATCAGAACAACGGCGAAAAGCTGATGTTGGACTCCATGACGCTTGCTGCATTTATGTGCAATTCCGATAAATATTCGTTATACTTCAGTATGATGCAATTACCAGAAGAGGCCAAGAAAATGATGATGAATCAATTCGATAGCCAGGCTACAGAGATGATCCAACAGAATAAGGAAGAATTGATCAGTAAACGGGGAAAACTGGAAGCTATCACAGGACAATATATACAAGATTTATACCGCTTCTTTAAAATATATCCGGGACATTTGGATTTCAACGACATTTTTACTATGCCGCTTGACTTCCATAATTTGAGCATTCTGCGTCCTTATATTTCTGATGAAGAAAGTCTAAGCAGCATTGCTGAATTTTATCTGCGTAAAAATTACTTCAGTGATGCGCTGACCATATTCAACCAGCTTGCCGAAACAAATCAGGACAGTGATATTCTTTTCCAGAAAATAGGTTACTGTAAACAGATGAATGACGATTTACAGGGAGCTTTGGATGCTTATCTGCGGGCGGATCTTTTAAATCCGGGAAGCAAATGGGTTATCCGCCGCATAGCAGGCTGTTACCGTTCGCTGAAAGAACCGGAAGAAGCATTAAAGTATTATCGCAGATACGAGAAACTGAATCCCGACAATTTGTCAATTACAATCAGTATAGGACATTGTTATCTGGAACTCAGGAACTACAGTGAAGCCTTAAAATGTTTCTATAAAGTCGATTACCTGGATGGTAACAATAAGGCATGGCGCCCAATAGCATGGTGTTCATTTCTGACCGGTAAATATGACCAGGCACGAAACTACTATAAAAAGATACTATCCAATCAACCTAATACACAGGATCTGCTAAACGCAGGCCATACGGAATGGGCATTACAAAACATAAAAGGAGCCATAGAGTTCTATAGGCAAGCTGTAGAGAAAGAAAACAGAGATTTCTATAAATTTCAGGAAGAGTTCAATCAGGATATCCCGGATTTGATCGTGGCCGGAATAGAAGATACTGAAATATCCCTGATGATGGATCAGTTAAGATATGTATTAAGTGATTCTTTATAAAATCAATCATATTTAGAAAAGCCCTTTCAAGCTCTAATGAATAGGGCTTTTCTATTAAATACAGTTTACACGGGTTCAACCGGTATACAAATATCCACAATAAACTTCTTTTCCGGATGCTCATCATGATTGTTTTGATAAATCTCATAATGATATCCATAACCACATTTACAACCATTCTCTTCTAACAGATCGAACATCGCATTCCAGGCAGAGGGAAACTCAGACATCGATAATTCAAAACGTCCAACCGCATATAAACCACCTGATAATCTATAACAGCCGATCATACCCTCCGGTTTCACCTCTTCAGATACAAACATAGCTGCATCAGCCGTTAATTTATCGACCGGAGTTACACGGGGATCATCATGATAGACAGACAATAATCGCATATCCGGTTGAGAGATAAATCCCCTGGGTAAAGCCCATTTCATAAGATTAGCAAAAGCCTCCTGCATCTGATCCAAAGCTCCTTGATGGCGACAATAAATAACGATTCTCTCTGGCATCTGTTTAATTTCAAAAGTGCAATTCATATTCATACCATTTACTTTAATTGTTTTATCACGACAAAAATACCGTGAATAAAGTGAGGTATGTTGCTCGTTTATGCTTTTGAATTGACATTTCTTGCTATTCTGCTGTCCATTTTTGCGACGGTACTCTTCAGCCGATACACCGAAATGACGCTTGAAACTACGACAAAAAGAAGATGCGGAAGAAAATCCCCAATCATAAGCTACATCTTTGATAGCTACAGGATCGCTCAGCAATACATTAGCAGCACGCTCCAATCTTCTCCGAAGGATATACTTTCCGACCGGTTCACTCATAGAAGATGTAAATATCCGATGAAAATGGTAAGTAGAAATATCAATAAGAGATGAAAGTTCTTCTATTGAAATCTGTCTGTTCAAATTAGAGTTTATATAATCAATAACCCGATTGATCTGTTTGGTATGGTCCTGTTCTATTGTATTCGCCACGTTTGTCTCCTGTTTAATTAGATTAAATACAAATATAAGAATACGCATTTACATATTAAGGATTCATATAAACAAAAAAAGGAACCAATCTTTCGACTGATTCCTTTCTACCTTTCAGCTCTCGCTTACTAAAACGGCGGCTATCTACTCTCCCAC
>OGEN01000551.1_pt1 | contig 40229 bp, 38 predicted proteins | sample 1570671 | NCBI WGS metagenome assembly OGEN01 (sample SAMEA2582128, study PRJEB24529) | metagenome | biome: Human gut stool | place: China | collected 2011 | reverse complement strand
GACACAATGGGCCGTATGCACGGTGACGCTCAGTTCGCTGGTTCTTCATCTGTTCCTGCTCACGTAGAAATGATGGGCTTCCTGGGTATGGGTAACAACCCGATGGTAGGTGCTACTGTTGCTGTAGCTGTTGCTATCGAGGAAGCTATGAAGAAGTAATTAAACTTACTGATATAGTAAAGCCCTTGCAGCATAAGATTGCAGGGGCTTTTTTATATACCTATCTCAGTTACACGCCATTCAATAGAAAAGAAAATATGGAATAAAGACTTACTATCTTCGTCCCCCATTCCTTCCGTTTGTATTTGATCTGTCATTCGTTTTTGACTCACTATTCGTTGGATTTCTATATTGTTCCGTACGGTTACTTGTTCCGCTATTCGACGGACGGGTAACTTCTGAAGGTTTTGTCTGCGGACGATTGGTTTCCGGACGGCTTGGCCTATTCGATTCGGGACGATTCGAGCCGGGTCTGTTGGACTCCGGACGACTTGGTCGATTGGACTCCGGGCGATTCGAACCGGGACGGTTAGGCTTGTTTGGACGATTCGGATGATGATGGTCCGGAGGGTAAATATAAATAGGACGACCATAATCCGGAAATATCATCGGAGGAGCTACCGGTGGAATATAGGTTACATCGTCATACAAATATTCATATCCTGTCAGATAGTTATCCCAGAACTCCAACGCATACACTTCATCACGGGCTGTCCGATATTCCAAAACTTCCTGCACATAACCATCTTTCTTGTTTACAGCCAATACCCGGTTAGGAGGTCCCATCATATTCTCCACCTCGGCAACAGTCATACCCGTGGTTAACATACCCAGATCCAGATATTTATATGCTCCGCAAGCTACCAACAAGAAAGAGGTCAGTATGATCAAACTTATTTTTTTCATTTTCATTTTGAAATTAAAGACTCCAGATATTCGATGAATTCGGAAGTCGTCCAGTTCCCGTCAAAGACTTCACCATTAACGAAGAAAGTTGGCGTTCCCTGTACGTCATTTTCCAATCCGGAATCGTAGTCATCTCTTACTTTCTGATAGAAACGGTCTTTGCCGAAATCCGTTTCAAACTCTGCTGCATTTATTCCTAACTTCTTAGCATATTCCAGCAGATAATAGTCATCCAACGCATTTTGATTTTCAAAAAGAAGGTCGTGCATTTCCCAGAACTTGCCATGAGAAGCTGCGATCTCTGCTGCAATAGCAGCATGCAAAGCGTGCGGATGTAACTCCGTCAACGGGAAGTTACGAAAAACAAACTGCACTTTGTCACCAAGTTTCTTCTGTATATCTTTTACTATATGATAAGCTTTTCTACAATAAGGACACTGATAATCAGCATACTCAATTAATTCTATCGGTGCATTGACCGGACCTTGAACGTGATCGTTCTTATTTACTTCCAAATACATAGCTGTTACTATTTGATTTCTAATTAATAACATCACAGACTTTTCTTTTGTTGTTTATATTAGCATTTCATTAACTGAACCGATCCTGTTTTTTAGCTATCTTCGCATCTATGAAAAGAGGTACAGCAGATTTACCATTACATTACGGAACCGTTCCCCCCTGGTTGGCCGAACGAATGAGCCTGCTTGGCGGAGCTATTGCAGAAGCCATCATCATCGAATACGGACGTCCGGCTTTGCTGCAACGCCTGAGTGACCCGTTCTGGTTCCAATCGTTAGGCTGCGTGCTGGGAATGGACTGGCATTCGTCTGGTATTACAACGTCTGTTATGAATGCCCTGAGAAAAGCGATCAATTACCGTTCAGAAGAACTTGGTGTTTATATTTGCGGAGGAAGAGGTAAGTTTTCGAGAGAAACACCTAATCAATTGCTGGAGGTAGCCAACAAAACCGGATTAAACGGGAATGAATTGGTAAGACACAGCAAGCTAGCAGCTAAGGTCGATAACACAGCTGTACAGGATGGTTTTCAGCTTTATCTGCATACATTTATCGTTACGAAAGAGGGCGACTGGTCTGTCATCCAACAGGGAATGAACCCGAATGAACGCATGGCACGGCGTTATCACTGGCTTTCGTCTTCACTCCGTTCTTTTGTGGAAGAGCCGCATACTTCTGTTTGCGGAAGGAACCAGGGATTGATTCTCAATCTGACGGATAAACTGGCTGCACCGACAAAAGAGGGTATTGTTGAACTGACAAAAGAATCCCCCGACAAGCTGATGCGCGAAGTTTCCATTATCCTTCCCAATCACCATGAGGTAAAAGCTGAAGATGTAAATCTTAAACGGCTGGGAGCAGCTCTGATTCTGGCTCATGAAACAAATATATCCGATATAGAATCGCTTCTTTTGTTGGAGGGAGTGGGACCAAGAACATTACAATCACTCACTTTAGTCAGCGAAGTGATACATGGGACGCCTTCCCGGTTCTCCGATCCGGCACGTTTCTCTTTTGCCCACGGGGGAAAAGACGGGCATCCGTTCCCGGTTCCGACAAGTGTTTATGACGAGACTATTGAAGTGTTTAACAATGCAATCCATAAGGCACATCTCGGAGAGAAAGACAAGTCCGATGCACTAAAGAACCTTTCCAAAATATCACAGGAGATGGAAAAAGGCTATACGCCCAACAACTATTTCGATGATTGGGTACAATACGAACGGGATAACTCTTACAAATACAAAGGAAAAACTGTTTTCGGAGATGCCAAAAAGCCCGTAAAGAAAAAAGAGGACAAAGGGGAAGGGGGAATACAATTAAGTCTGTGGGATTAAAGTTACTTTTCTCTTGAAAGAAAAGTAACCAAAAGTTCAAGGCTGCACCTGCCTCGCTACTCCGCATCCTGCGTTCGCTGTCGCCTCCGAAACTCGCTGCGCTCAAACAGCGGATGCTCCGGACGCTCTCTACGGATGCTGCGCTTAACGCTCACCAGCTGAGGCCTTTCAGAGAACGCAAAGCGTTCTCTTATGATTGCCGATACTGCCTGTTAAAACCGAAAGCACTTGTTATAGCTAGCGTCGTACCAACGTATATTTATACCCAGTCTCCGTACAATCCTGGATAAACAAGGTATCGCCGTTTATCGACAACGGATAAGCCGGATTGGTTGCATAAAAGACATCCATCAGATAGGCTTCGTATCCTACCCCCGTATCAGCTTTCCGCCAGTTCAGATCGCCGGGTTCGTCTTTGCCATCTTCCGACCAGATATATTTATCACCGTCAAATACAATGAAAGTATTTTCAAACTCGCAAAGCTGACCGGCGTTCTGGCCGCTGACCAATTCCCACTTTCCATTGACAAATTCCTTGATCTCGGGAAGTGATTTATCAAAAAGAGTCGCCTTAACTTTCGCACGGGTTCCTGTCTTCTCTACTGTTTGATCTCCCCCCTGCTCCGACTTACCTTTACAACCACTTGTACCGATCAGGCACAAGCCCACAGCTGCAATAATGAAAATACTTTTCACGTTATTCATATCCGGTCCTTATTTACAATGTTCCTTTATCAGTCTTTCAGCTAACGGATCACCCAGTTCTTTTGCTTTATTCAAGGCTTCACAGGCTTCTGCTTTCTTTTCCATGCGCACATAACAAATACCTTTCAGACGATAACAAGCTGCAAAATCAGGAGCAACCTTCAATGCCTCATCAATACATGCCAATGCTTCCGTATAGTTTTTCAAACGAACATACACAGACGCTTCTTCCGCACGGTAATCCGGGATATCCGGACTCTGGCGAACGGCTTCTTTGATATCAGCCAAAGCACCATCCATATCGCCGGCACGGAATTTAGCCTGTTCGCGGTAGAAATAAAAATCGCTGCCGACACTGCCGTTCATTGCTTTATAATACAAGTCATAATCTTCGACCGCTTCTGCATACTGTGACAGACGGAGTTTCCAGTCCACACGCTCCAGAATAAACTGACCGGCATCGGATGTAAGCGGTAACCCACACTTTTCTACAGCATTATCCAGCAGGGCGATCACATCTCCGATATTGAATCCGGGTGTATTTTCCTTAGCCTTAGCAGCCCAATAGAAAGAGTTAGGCGATGCCAGGTCACTATTGTTCACGATCATATATTCGTTATAAGCCTGGTCGAATTCTTTCAGGAAGAAATGAATATCTCCCGCCAACTGATGATAAACCGGAAGATCTTCTTCACTTATAGCTTTCTGAATTGTTTCCATTGCAGCCTGTACAGTCCATGCCGGATCGGTCAAAGTCGTATCGGTGGCAGCTACGCTATAGATCAGTTTCGCTTTATTATAATATACATCTCCTTTTTTATTGCTGTATTTGGAAGCTGTTTCAATATCGTCCAACGCCAATTTCAGATACTTATCCTGCTCGGCAGGAGTAGAAGCCAGTTCGGCACGGCGTCCGGCATAATGATTGGCACGGTTCAGATAGCCGTCAACAGAACTCGGGAACGTCGCGATAAAATCGTTCAATGTTTCCAGATATGTTTTTACATCCTGTGTACTTCCTTTCAGGAACAAAGCGACCTGGGCCTGCTCTACATCTGCCGGCCATGCTTTCTTTATCCCTATACTATTATATACGGAATTCAGGAAATCGGTGGGAGCTATAGACAGACTATTCACATAAGATGCCGAAACGGCATACGATACATCTTTCTTTCCGGATGCATCAGCCTGCGCCAAACCGAAAACTTCACCTTCGGCATTCAATATCGGCGAGTTCACCCGGGCATCTTCCAACGGAATGGATAATTTGTAGTAACTGTACGGATCTTTCAGTTTGCTGACCTCCGTAATCGTTCCCTGTTCGAAATCAGCTTTTTTTTCTGTTGTATAGGGTAATAAATAAGCTACAGCACCTACAGCCAGCGGATCGGCAGCGATAGAAAAGAACTGTACCTTTTTGGGAGTTTCCGCTTTCACCTTTATAACATCATACAATTCATCCGCACCGACGACCGTTGTAACCGGATATGTTTTTCCTTCCACATCCGTCACCGTTGCCTTTTCTGCCCCTTTGAACAGATCGTAAGCTGTAAGGACATCCCCTGTTTCAGAAACAAAAATACCTGTTCCCGAGGTAAGTTTGGTTCCGTCTTTCCCGTATGTAGTGATTAAAACAACAGCTTTTTTACTTTTGTCCATCCATTTAGGAGCGGCGTTTTTCTGCGCAGTTGCCGGTAATAGGTGGCAACAAATCAAAATAAGTAATAGTATTCGTTTCATTTCTTTTCTCATGTTATCAGATATGCCGACAAATGTAATACTTTATTATCTGAGTACATATTGTCTGAGTATAAAATTATCCGCTTATGAAACTTAAAATGTTATTCCTTTTCACAACCAAAGACGGCGGAGAGCTTGTTATCACCTTTATTAAACATCATGGCGGGAGATACAATAATACACGTTTCAGGTTTCAGTCATTTTCATGCGTTGATATCCGGGGCTTCGGAATGAAAAGTAATTATACAGCCGCCTTTTTCGGAAAACCAGGGTCTTTTGAATACAAAACTAGGGACTTTTGACTTCAAAACATATATGCTTTGCAGACAAAACATATATGTTTATTTTCAATAGATACCTACCACATATCAAATAATAGTAGTATATTGCGAAAGTTCATTATTTGTCAGAAATTAACGGATAGCAAACATACCATGAATATAATTAAATATGCACTTTTATCAGTTCTTTCGATATGCCTGTTAACTTCCTGCGGAGCAACGCTATCAAACGCGATGGCTGCTGATAACAATATTCAGAAACTGGAATTGGGAATGGCAAGGCAGGATGTTATAAATATTATGGGGAATACTTATAAAAGGCTGGAAGTAAAACAAACTCCTACAGGTTATCTGGAGACGCTTGGATACGTTGACTATGTGGAGGGAACTTATAGGTTACGTCTGCTTGACGGGAAACTGCAGGAATGGGATTACATACAGCCTCATAAATGCAAGGAAAAATAAACCCTTCAGGATAAATAGATGGTTTATAAATATTTAAACCACCTGAAACCTGCAACGTACTGTTTGAAATACTTATGGATTCATGCTAAAACACTTAAGTATTTGTTTCCAGACACATAAGTATTTTATCAGAAAAACATAAGTATTTCAACAATAAAACTTACTTTAATCGGATAATATCTCCAGTCCGTCTTCCCGCATCACGAAAGTATGTTCCCATTGGGCGGAAGGAAGTTCGTCGTCGGTAATGACAGTCCAGCCATCTTCTTCCGCAATATAAACACGATATGTTCCCATATTGATCATCGGCTCGATAGTGAAAACCATGCCCGGAACTAGTAACATACCGGTTCCTTTACGGCCGAAATGGGTAACTTCCGGCTCTTCATGAAATTCCAGGCCTACTCCATGACCGCATAAGTCACGGACTACAGAAAAACCATTCTTCTCCGCATGTTTCTGGATCGCATGACCGATATCGCCCACATAACCGAACGGTTTAGCAGCTTCCATACCTATTTCCAGGCATTCCTTTGCCACACGCACCAATTTTTCTTTTTCTGGAGAAACCTTGCCGATCATATACATCCGGGAAGCATCCGAATAATAACCGTCCAGGATCGTAGAAACATCCACATTGATGATATCACCATCTCTCAATATCTCTTTTTCACTGGGAATTCCATGACAAACAACCTCATTGACGGAAGTACAGACACTTTTCGGGAATCCCTCAAAATTCAACGGAGCCGGGATAGCCCCGTGGGAAACCGTATAGTCATAGACCAGTTTATCTATTTCAGCGGTCGACATACCGGCTTTTATTTCCTTCCCCACTAAATCGAGGATTCCTGAATTTACAACTCCGCTTTTGCGGATACCTTCAATCTGTTCTTCTGTTTTAATCAATTTCCGGGAAGGAACCAAATGACCTTTATTCTGGAGATAGAGAATCTTTTTATCTAGTTCGGTAAGTGGTTGGCCCTTGATTACCTGCCAATTATTTCTTTTTCTCATACATTTATTCCGTTATTCTTTAGTAATAACACAACAAAGGTACATTAGTTTTTAATCTTTACAGGTAAAATCAGTTTAATAAAGTTCAAAAAACGACACCCAGTTTGACTGAAAGACAATGATAATTCAATGATTCTTCATAAGAGGAAACAAAATGGGAGGTTGAATATTCCCGCAAACGTTTTAGTCCCTGCAGCCCATATCCCAAAGCAAACAAAAGTTTCTTATCAGACCATACATTCATCCGGACCCCGACGGAAGGCGACAAATAAAATCCTCCCACCACCTTTCCGGAAGGAGCAAAAGAATAACCGGCCGAACAATCGAGATAAGGAGTAAACCGGGCCGGTTTCAACAGATCGAATTGCAAATTACCGGTTAAAGGGATCAGAATATGTCCGTTATAAAAGGAAAAGCCGCTCCCTAATCCAACCGAAAAACGATTACTAAAACGATAAAACGCTTTACCCTCCAGTACGAACGGGACAGCAGAAGGCGTGTTCATCGGAATCCCCGTACTGACAGTTACCTGATATTGAACAGGTTTATAATCCGTTTGACCTTTTGACACAAAAGGTATCAGAATAAAGAAAAATACGAACAGGTATTGTTTCATGGCTGGATCGTTATTGTGATCTGTTTTACAATCTGTAAAGCGGAGGTCAGGGAAGAGGTATCCGGATATATCTGTCCGTCACTTCCGTCCGGCGAACTATGTCCGACCAGCGTAGCGACATACGATGTAAGATCCGACAACAGGTCGATATCCGCAGCATAAATAACGGCAGGTTGTCCGCTCCCCTCCTTTCCACCTGAATAATTCTTATCTCCCTCCTGAGCCGATTTTGGATAGTTGTCATTAAAATCGGTGGAATGATTGATCTCTATTTTCACTCTGAACTGCTTCAATCCTTCTGCAGGCTGCATCTTAACATCGAAACCGTCATGCGGGGTCGCTCCTGTCAGACCATCCGTAAAAGGTTCTTTTTTGGTCGGTAGATACAGTCCGTCATCATATTTTACTCCACGTGAGTAACTCCAATGCGGCAAAGACTCCTTCCTCCTGTTTTTACCTGCCATTTGCCAGCTCTGGGTCGCGATCTTATGAGTCACATAAACAGTAGATAGATAGTTGCCGTCCTTGTCTTCCAACCATATAGCAATCTGAGGAGGATTCTTTTTGCTTATTCCCAGGAACAAGGGAAAGTCATGCAGCCATGATTCGCCTTTCTCCAACGTGATTTTCAGGTCATTCTTTTTATATTCCACCAAATCATTGTTGCATGAACAACAAGCCAGCAAAACCATGCAGGCTCCAGCAAAAATACTTGTCTTATTCATTTTTATAATTTTTAATCCAGTTATCGATCAATCGGTCTAATCCTTTCTCCAGTTGTTCCCAGCCTGTCTCACTTTGCAGTTTGAAGCCATTGTAAACCGGACAATTTTCTTCCAGCAGGACAAGATAAGTGATGGAAGAAGTCAGGACAGTCGCCATAACGGCGATATCCTCTTTCGGCCGGTTCGTTAATCGGCTGACTGCTTCAATCAGCCAGATGCCTTTTGCCTCCCTCCTTTCGCGTAACTCTTTTATTACTTTATTTTTCGCTGAAAGCTCCCAGCGATACAACCGTCTCAAGGTGTAACTGTCGCGCAACATCGTGATCTGATCACGAAATAACTTCTTGACAAAGTCTCCCAAATGTGCTACATCAGGCAATTCCGGCTCCAGGTTGATCCAATAGTCATTCCGTTGAATATAGGCGACGATCAGTCCGTCCAACGATTCAAAATAACGATAGATCAACATCTTCGACAATCCGGCTTTTGCTGCCACGGCATTTACTCCGAGGTTTTCAAAACCGTCTTCCTCTATCAAGTCATCTATCGCCTTCAGGAAAGCCAACTCTGTCAGTTCTCTGTTTTTACTCATTCTTTCTTTTTCCATCATTCTTACTGTTGTTACCATTCGGTCACAAACATAAGTTACCCAGCGGTAACATCACAAGAAAAAACTAATTATTTTATTTATTTCTTCAGAAAAAGCGATCCGGTTGCTTTCTAAACAGAGATATATTCGTATGTTTACCAAGTAAAAACATACATAACGAATAAACCTGTTAAAAATGATAGAAGCACCGGAAGCCTTGTACATCTCCGAGCAGATGAATCAAACGATTAAAGGGAAAAGAATTACATTTGTCAGCGCAGGATATACACCTCATAAGTTTGCATGGTTCTATGGAGATCCGGCTAATTATTCGGGGATGCTTACCGGTAAGATAATCGGGGAAGCCCATGCCTATGGTGGTCTGATCGAGATAGATATAGAAGATGTGCGTTTATTATTCGGAGACGGGATGAATATCCGGTACTACGCTCCCGGTGAAAAGATACCGGAAAAACACCAGTTGCTCATTGCTTTCGAAGACGAGAGTTGTATCATGGGATCCGTCCGGATGTACGGGGCAGTCATGTGTTTTCCTGACGGTGCTTTCGATTGCAGCTTCAGCTCCTATCGTGAAGGGGCACGTACCAAACCACAAGTGCTTTCGGAAGCTTTCGACAAAACCTATTTTCTGAGCCTGATAAACAGTGAGGAGAAACAAAAGAAAACGGCAAAGGCTTTCCTTGCGACCGAGCAAACGATACCGGGATTAGGAAACGGAGTTTTACAGGACATCCTGTTCAAAGCATGTATCCATCCTAAGACTCGTATCAACATATTATCTGAAGAACAGAAAGATACGTTGTTTCATTGCACTAAAGCGACACTTCAGGAAATCTATCAGGCAGGCGGACGTAATTCGGAAACAGACCTGCTCGGAAATAAAGGCCGCTATATCCCCATATTATCCAAAGATACAACCGGCAAGCCTTGCCCGGTTTGCGGAGAAGATATACGCAAAGAGAGTTATATGGGAGGAAGTATCTATTATTGCTTTGAATGTCAGAAGTTGACTCAACCGTAAGGTTCCATATCTTCACATACCCAGTCGGAGCTATGTTCTATTGTATAACGTAGCTTTCCTGGTTCTTGGTGAGTATCAAAGAACATGGCTATTTTTACGGCACCTGCTTCTATCCAGTAAACGATCTTTAAATTCGAATGCTGAACAAAAGTCCGAAAACATTGAGGATAGTCTCTTAATGTAGGCTCTACATAACCTAAACCCGGAAAATCAGCCAAAACCTGAAGACATTCCTTTATTGAAAAATATATTTGGTTGGCTCTTGACTCTCCATACAAGACTTGATTAAAAGCTTTCAATTCTTTTAATTGTCTTTTAGCCAAAGGAGACATGATACGTTTTAACTTTTTCATCTATTGCCAGCTTCCTCTTCAATACCCCATTCTTTTTCCAATTCAGCAAAAACTTCATCCGCATCCAACATCCTCCCATTCCGATCATCATCCAGCACCTGATCGATCAGGCTACGAAAATGTTCTGCGGAACGAATCTGAAAACTCTCCGGAGATGACAATGGCTCTCGATCACCTTGCTGTTGGTAAGCAAATATCTGATCTTCCAGAGAGATCAGCAATTCTTCGTCTTCTATTTGACTGATCTGCTTTATCAAGTCTTCCCGACGCCTGTTTATTGAATTGATCGACATGATTTTGATTTTTAAAGTGACTTCACAAAGATAGAAATAATATTATTGTAATTCCGGATTTTATCCGTTTCAATTTGTATGTTTGCAGTATGAAATGGACATATTCTTTTATCGCATTATTCTCTATCCTGATTGCCTGTAACAGCAATACAGAATCAAAAGACAGTCAGGAAGAAAACCAAACATTGGAAACAATCTTCAACCGCAAAAGCGTACGCAAATATACACAACAGCCGGTTGAAAAAGAGAAGCTGGAAACATTAGTCCGTGCAGGAATGGCAGCCCCTTCATCCAGAGACCGCCGCCCCTGGGAGTTTATCATCGTAACAGACCGTGATATCCTGGATACCATGGGAGACGGATTACCCCTGGCACGTATGCTGAAAGAGACTAAACAAGCCATTATCGTATGTGGCGATACCGTCAAATCCGGCAATGCCTGGCAGTTGGATTGTTCTGCTGCTGCACAAAACGTACTGCTGGCTGCCGAATCGTTAGGACTGGGAGCCGTATGGACTGCCGCCTATCCTTATCCCGAACGGATGAATGTTGTACGGGAAGCATTGCATCTTCCCGACCATATCGTTCCGCTGACAGTTATTCCGGTCGGTTACCCTACGGGAATAGAAAAGCCGAAAGATAAATTCAACAAGAAACAGATACATTACAACGGATGGTAAAAAGTAAATCCCGGTATCACTCCCCTGCCTTTTGGCTTTCAGGAGTAATACCGGGATTTTATCTATCATTTAATTCCGGGAAAAAGATCAGAATCCGGCATGTTCTTCTTTATTGATCGACTGGTCCGAATCGCGTTTCTTTTCTCCGCTATACATCCATTCGATCTCATCTTCGTACGTCTTGCCGTCTTTTACAACGACCGTCTTTACAATATTCTTACCCATATCGAGCGTCACATTATCTATAATATAATGTACGGGCGTATAACCTTCACGGATACCGGCCAGTTCTTTGCCGTTCAGGTACACTTTCGGCGTACCGATATTTGAATAAACCGTCACTGAAGTTTCCTTTTTCTCACGATCCCAGTTACGACGTTGTGTCAGGTACAATACCGGATCTTTGCTCCAGTTGGCCTTATACCAGAAATAAGAATCTTTCTTAATCTTACGGTCAAAAGTAACCAGTCCTTTCATATTCCGGGCCGGAACACCGCCACGCACCCACATCGGGGCACAGAAGTCAAACGTATTCCAAAGGTAAGAAGCAATGATATACGGATGGGCCGCGATCACGCTCCACTGATATTCGTGAGTCTTGGTAGCAAATGTCTCCGGATAAAATTCTTTTGTCCAGTTCAGGGCATCTCCCAGATATTCGGTCTGATGGTTCAGGTTGGCATCAGCACCGTACTCGGTCAGCATCAGTTTCTGATGAGGATATTCTTTTTCCAATCCTTCCACCCAGGGTTTGATATCCTGTATTTTCTTTTCATACCAACCGAAATAACGGTTCATTCCCTGAATATCGGCAACCAGGTTCACCGGATGTTCCATATGACCATATCCGTTTACCGATACTGTGTAACGATCCGGATCTTCCGTCTTAGCCAGGTCATGCAGAGATTGCGTCAGTTCTTTGGTATATTGATGCGGCTGATACACTTCGTTATGCAGTCCCCACACATAAATAGACGGGTGATTGAAGCTCTGGCGGATCATTTCACGCAACTGGTTCCGGCAGTTTTCTGCTTCCTGACCCGTGACACGGTTCACAAACGGTATTTCCGCCCAGATGATCAATCCCAGGCTGTCGCAGCGGGAATATAAATAATCCGACTGCTGGTAATGAGCAAAACGGACGGTTGTCGCACCGACATCCATGATCGTAGCCAGATCGAAGTCATGGTTCTCATTCTTCAACGCACTACCCAGTCTCCACCAGTCCTGATGACGGGTAACACCATACATCGGATACTTCTCACCGTTCAGATAGAATCCTTTACCGGCAACGATCTCATATTTACGCAACCCTAACGGCTGTACCATTTCGTCGATCACCTGTCCGTCTTTGATCAGACGGCTGACAACCTTATACAGATAAGGATTCTCACGTCCCTGCCACAAAGTCGGTTTCTTGATCGTGAAAGAAGACTCGTAAGCCTGTTCGCCCTGTGCCGTCAATTCGAAAGACTGACTGTTCGTTGCAATCTGTTTCCCTTCCTGGTCATAGATCGTATTCTGCAAAGTCACAGGGACCGGTTGCAGAGTACCGTTATCCAGTTTCACCTTTACTTTTACCTCCGCCTGTTTCTTAGACACATTCTTTTGGGTAATATAAACACCCGGAGAAGCACAATCAGTCACACTGATGTTATACGGTTCTGTTACGATCAACCATACCGGACGATAGATACCGCCATACACCCCGAACAGATTATGGTTGACGGGAATCACATCCGGACGCGATTTATTGTCCGCTTTCACCATAATCTCATTTTCTTCTCCCGCTTTCAATAACGGACCGATCTCACAGGCAAAAGCCGAGTATCCTCCTTTATGGGTAGTAGCCAACACTCCGTTCACAAACACTTCGGAACAAGAGCCGATACCTTCAAAACGTAAAAAGACACGTTTATCCTTTAATTCCGCAGGGAAAAAATATTGTTTCTTGTAATAAGCAGCCCCTTCATAAAAGCTATTAGCCTGTACCTGCATATCTTTAGCATTCCAGGTATGGGGTATTTCCACTTCTGACCAACCACTATCCCATTTTCGGGCATTTACAGCCAACTCTTTTTCAGCCGGAGCCTTCTTAAATGACCAGCCGGAATTAAAAGATTCCACTTTCCGGCCTTCCGCCTGCATCGACACAAATCCCAGACAGGCTAATAATAAGGTTAAACTTAATACTCGTTTATTCATGATTTGTTAATTGAATGAGTTGCAAATATACCTCCGAGCATCCGTTTCTGCTAATAAAATCATCTCATTACCGATTAAGATCGTCTCTATTTCGGCAAATAGCTCCATATTTATTACCTTTGTACAGATAAAAACAACTATATTGCTCCTGCAAAACCACACGTTGAATACATATGGCGAGAATACACAAACAAATACACATACTTATCATTTTACTCATCCATACCATTTCCGGTTATGGAAACAACAACAACCCGTTCTTCTTTTCACACCTGGGAGTGGAAGACGGGCTTTCCCAAGTCTCAGTGCTTAATATTTTCCAGGATTCGGACGGATATATATGGTTCGGAACCCGTAATGGGGCAAACCGTTATGATGGATATGAATTTAAACTGTATCAAAACGAAGTAAACAACCCGGCTTCAATCAGTGATAATTATATCCGCAAGATCAACGAAGACAAAAATAAAAACATATGGATAGGAACCTCCAACGGTGTGAACTGCATTGACTATAAAACACAGCAGATCTCCCGTTTCTATCCCAGAACAATTAATCCCTCAATTACGACTAATGCCGTCAATAACTTTCTATACCATACCAACGGCGATTTATATGCATTCACCACCCGAAGCGTATTAAAATGTAATCCGGATAAAACGGTAGAGGAAATGTCTTTCCTGAAAAATTTCGAGGCTCCTATTCACTCTGTCATTCAGGATAACGACGGAGATATCTTTCTCGGAACGGAAGACAGAGGATTATATATATTCTCCAGCGACTGGAAACGAAAAAAACATTATCTTCCGGATAGCGCCAATAATCGGCAGAAACTACCTAATAGCACTATATCCACTTTATTAAAAGGTCCTGATAATAACATTTTCATTGGAACCAATGAACACGGGCTATGTATATATAACAAAAAAGATGAGACTTTTACCCGGCTGGACACAGACAACTCCGGCCTGAATAACAATTCGATCCGTCACCTTATTCCATTCGGTAATGACTCTATTCTGATCGGCACATTCAGAGGTTTAAATATACTGAATACTCAAACTATGATTATCAAGTCCATCGATATGGACATGAATGCAAAGGGGGCACTCAGCCATTACTCCATTCACAGCATGCTGATCGACCGTGATCAAACATTATGGGTCGGAACCTATTCTGCCGGAGTCAATTACCACAGCCCGTTTTATAGACCGACCTCATTCATCACGCCGAATGCCTTTGCCGGTATCATAGGACAAGGTCAGGAAGATAACGACGGTAATATGTGGTTCGCAACGGAAGGAGCCGGATTACTTTATTATAATCCGAACAATGAGGAACAAAGGATCTATCCCATTAAACCGTTACAAGCCGGGAATTATGAAATAAATATCCTCAAATCCATTTTGATACAGGGAGATTCTATTTTTTGTGCGACCCATTTCGGGTCTGTTTATCTCTTTTCGATTCATAGTAAACAATATCAAAAAATACATGACTATAAATATAACGACATTAATACCTTATATATTGACAGCAGAAAACGGTTATGGATTCCGACCAATACACCAAGCCAGACAGTTATAGTCGATAAAGGGAAAACAATCAATAAATTCAATGTCGATGGCAGAGAAAAACAATTCAAAGGAATGTGCCTGATCAAAGAACTCGAACAGGATATCTTTTTATTTGGTGCGATCAGCGATAGTGTTTTCGTCTATGACATGAACGAAGAAACAGTAACGGACCTCACTGCCCGGTTACAGAACGGTGAGAAAAACAAACGATTAGGAAGTATCACCGGTGCATTGAAAGATGTCGAACAATACATATGGATAGCCACCACCAAAGGTGGTTTATTCCGGCTGGATAAAGAGTTGAACTTAATACAGAATTATCAGAAAGAGGATGGACTGTCGGAAAGTTACATCAATTCGCTTTCCATCGATAAGAATGGCGATATATGGGTGGTCACCGTGAAAGAACTATATAAATTAAACCGTCCGGAAAATAAATTTGAACTGATCAGTCCCATTGACAGTCCGACACAAGAATACACACTCTATGCCAATAATTGTGTATCGAAAGACGGAACCCTCTATTTCCCGGGAAATAAAGGAATACTGGCGATCAATCCGCAAAAAGTGATAACGAATCCCAATATTCCCCCAGTTTATATAACCTCATTGCTTATAAACACTCAGGAAGATCCGGAAGGGCAAGCAACCTATCAGGAGTTATTGCCTCTGCAGTATGATAATAACGTCACACTTGAAGCCAACCAGGGAAATATCACGATCCGGTATTCAGCTTTAAACTTTATCCATTCTCAGGATAATTCCTACGCTTATATAATGGAAGGAGCCGACCATAACTGGCATAATATCGGTCATCGCCGGGAAGCTTATTACAGTAATCTATCACCCGGAAAATATACTTTCCGGGTAAAAGCAGCCAACAACGACGGCATTTGGAATACCCGGGAAGCAATACTGCATATCACCGTCAATCCTCCATTCTACAAAACGTGGTGGGCCTACCTGATCTATTTGTGTATCATATCCCTGATCGTTATATGGATCGTGCAGCGGCAACACCTCAAACACGAACGGGAACGGGAAGAAAAATACAGGGAGCTGGAACAGGAACGGATGAACGAACTGCATGAAGAACGGATGCGGATGTTCACCAACTTCTCACATGAACTGAGAACACCCCTTACATTGATCATTAATCCGTTGAATGATCTTCTTCAACGGGTAACCTTCTCTCCGGAAGTGAAAGATGCCTTGCAACTGATCAAGAAAAATACAGGAAGAATGTTACTGCTGGTAAACAATTTAATGGATATCCAGAAATATGAAGCCGGAAAAACAATCCTCCAGAAGACTCGTTTTAATTTTAGTGCGTTCATACAGGAAATGTATCATTCATTCGAAAGTGTTGCAGCGAACCGGGAGATTACTTTCACACTGGATAATAAATTGCCGGAATCATTCTTCACTTGTTACGATGAGGCGGAGATCGAAAAAGTCTTTTTCAATCTGTTGTCCAATGCATTCAAATTCACTTCGTCCGGTGGTCAGGTAACCATCCGCATACGGCAAATAGCCCAGCCCTATTGCGAAGGTTTACCGATGTTCCCGGAACAGCAAGTTTCTACTTTGATAGAAAGCAGTTACTTGTTTATCGAAATAACAGATACCGGAATGGGATTCAACCAGGGAGAAGCCGACAAAATATTCGAGCCATTCTACCGTGCCAAAGAAGATATCTACAAACAGGTATCCGGTACCGGTATCGGCCTTAGCCTGACTCGTTCCATCGTCCAGCAACACCAGGGATCTATCTGGGCTACAAGTGCCGAGGGAAAAGGCACTTGCTTTATGATACTCCTGCCGGATACGGAAAAGCAAAAAGAGCAGGCTAATGACGTTTCCCGTTCATATCCTTCCGAGATCAATAAGAAAGTAGCGTTGCTGGTTGAAGAAACAGAAACCCGTAATAAACAAACAGTCTTACTGGTTGACGATAATCAGGAAGTATTGGAATATCTGGAACAGCAACTCCAACACGACTACATTGTCATGAAGGCGATCAATGGAAAAGATGCTCTTGAACAAATAGATAAAACGTATCCGCATATCGTTATCAGTGATGTGATGATGCCGGAAATGAATGGACTGGAACTCTGCATGAGAATCAAAGAAGATCAAAACTTTTGTCATATTCCGGTCATTCTGTTGACAGCTAAATCGATGGTCTCACAAATTGAAGAAGGGCTGGAAGCAGGAGCAGACGATTATATCGTAAAACCGTTCCAGGTCTCTTTACTGAAAGCCCGTATAAAAAATATCCTCTCACTCCGGGAGAAATTGAAAAATATCTACGGAGAATCATCGACACTGAAACAGCTCGGCGTGGAAGAACCGGAAGAGAACAACGACTTCCTCAGTCAATACATAGATATTGTGAAAGCCAATATATCCAATCAGGAACTGGACGTGTCAGTGATCTACCAGGCTTTGGGTATGAGCCGGGCAAACTTTTACAGGAAAGTGAAAGCCGTTACCGGCTTATCCCCTATCGAGCTTATCAAGAATATACGCCTGGAAGCCGGAGCAAAGCTACTTAAAGAATCGAGTATGAATGTGTCTGAAGTAGCGCAGCATGTAGGTTTCAGCAGCCGTTCTTATTTTGCCCGAAGTTTTAAGACGGTTTATGGAATGTCACCGACCGAATATCAGGAAAGTAAACAATGAGACATTTATACTCACATTTGGGATAATTATACTTATCCCAAATGCAGTTCTTTTATTCTTTTGGCTATTGTTAATCATTAATAAAAGAAACTATGTATTCATTGTCATTAAAACACATGGCAGCACTGGCCGGGCTGAGTGCCGCCACCTTGTTGCCCGTAAATCTGATTGCAGAAACGGCCGTCAGCCCTTCCATCGAACAAAACACCCGGTCAGGCTTTGATAAACAGGAAATATTATCGGTTGCCGGAAAAGTTGCCGACTGGCAGATCAAAGAGTTTCCCAACAATAAATATGCAATCAGCGAACCCAAAGGTTGGATTGCCGGTGCTCTCTATTTGGGAATGTACGACTGGGCCGAACTCTGTGGCGATACCCAATACTTCGACTGGCTGAAAAAGGTCTTCAACCGCCAGCACTGGCAGGTAGCCGACCGGATGTATCATGCCGACGACGTTTGTGTCTCACAGACTTATCTGGATATGTATAATAAGTACAAGGAAGAAAAAATGCTTCTCCCTACCGTGGCCCGCATCGACTGGGTCATCAATAACCCATCCAAAGGAGGATTGGATATCGATTATAGCAAACCTGTCACCTATGAAAGATGGTCCTGGTGCGATGCCTTGTTCATGGCTCCCGCCGTTTATACCCGCCTTTACACCCTCACCGGCAATAAAAAATATATGATGTTCGCCGATACCGAATTTAAAGCCACTTACAATCATTTATACGATAAAGATGAAAAACTCTTTTTCCGTGATAGCCGCTATTTCGGTCAGAAAGAGGCAAACGGCAAAAAAGTCTTTTGGGGACGCGGAAACGGCTGGGTGATCGGCGGTCTGGCAGAAATATTGAAAACATTACCTGTTGATGATACGGAATATCGTCCCTTTTACCTCCAGTTGTTTCAGGAAATAAGCGAACGGCTAGCCGGACTGCAAAGCAAAGACGGCTATTGGCATGCCAGCCTGTTGGACCCGGAAAGTTATCCGTCGCCGGAAACCAGTGCGACCGGTTTTATCGTCTATGGTCTTGCATACGGGGTGAATCAGGGGTATCTTCCGGCAGATAAATACCTTCCTGTTATCGAAAAAGGATGGAAAGCTCTTGTCTCGGCAGTAGAACCAAACGGTAAACTGGGATGGGTACAGCCAGTCGGTGCCGATCCGCGCAAAGTGACTCGTGATATGACAGAATTATACGGAACGGGCGCTTTTCTGATGGCCGCATGCGAGATTTATAAAATGAAAAAATAACATCGGACAAAATCATATTATGAAACACATTTTACAAATAATAGCTTTATTTTTTTTCTCAGTCCTCAGTTTATCCGCCCAGGATTGGCTGATCGACGGTTCTTCCTACAAGTCAAATGTACAGACTACCCATGAGGGGAAACGTCTCGAACTGAGCAACGGCCTCCTGCGCCGCACTTTTCTGCTTGCCCCTAACGCAGCAACCATCGCCCTTGACAACCTGATGACCGGAGAAAACGAATTACGGGCAGTGCGCCCTGAAGCCCTCCTTGTCATCAACGGAAAAGAATACCCTGTCGGAGGACTGACCGGGCAACCCGTCAATAACTTTCTGACAGAAGAATTTATCGACACGATGCAGGCTTGCGACTCAGCCTTTACGTTAGTCGATTACCAGATAAGCGAAAGCAAAGAACGCTTTCCCTGGAAACCCAACTCTCAATGGATCTCGAATGTATATCCCTGGCCGGCTCCGGGAAAACGGATCACATTCAATTACCAGGCACCGGCAACAGCTCCCCGGGAATGTAAAGAGCTGAGAGTACGCGTCATCTACGAACTGTATGACGGTGCCCCTATCCTTGCTAAATGGATCGAGATCGAAAACAAAGGAACGGAAACCGTTACGCTCGACTCTTTCAAATCTGAAATACTCGCCTTAGTGGAAACCGCCCCGAAAGTACATTACGGCGAACCGCACGAAGTACGCATGATGGCACAAGAGCCGGGTGTTTACACCCAAGATTTTCGTAAACAACCGGTACAGACAGATGCACCACGTGACTATATAGACCGTTTCACCCAGCTGTTTGTCGTTACCGACTATGCCATGGGCGGCGATATGGAAGCAATGAAAGACAATCCGGCTGTCCGCTGGGTATTCGACCATCCCGAATATGAATTTACCGGAATACGTTACTACGGACAATACAAACCCGCTCGTCTGGAAGTCACTCCCCTACTCGGCCCAGGAATGGAAATCAAGGCCGGTGATAGTTTTGAATCCTGTACGGCATTCGAGATGCTACGGGATGCGACCGACCGGGAACGACGTGGCTTGGCAGAATGTAAGTTCTGGCGCATGATGGCTCCCTGGACACAAGAGAATCCGATATTTATGCACGTACGCCAATCGGATAGCGAAGCGGTCAAACAGGCCATCGACCAATGTGCCGCCGTCGGCTTCGAAATGGTCATCATGACTTTCGGCAGCGGATTCAAGATTGAGAATGATTCAGCTTCTTATCTGCAACGAATGAAAGAATTAAGCGACTATGCCGCCGGAAAAGGTATCGCCATCGGAGGTTACTCCCTGCTGGCTAGCCGGGGAGCAAAAGAGACAGACGCCGCAATTAGTCATAGAACCGGGAAACCGGCCAAAACACGTGAAGAAGGTAGCCGGTTCGGCGTATCTCCCTGTATCGCATCCGATTGGGGAGATACCTACTTCCGTAAATTACAGAATTTCTTTACGACAACAGGCATGAACGTCTTTGAAAACGACGGTTCGTATCCCGGAGATCCCTGCACTTCCACTTCTCACAGCGGGCACAAAGGGTATCTCGATTCCCAATGGCAGCAATGGAAGAAAATCAGCTCCTTCTATCGTTGGTGCCGGGCGAACGGAGTCTATCTGAACGTTCCGGACTGGTATTTCCTCAGCGGTTCCAACAAAACACCGATGGGATATGTAGAGACCAACTGGTCGTTACCCCGTGCCTATCAGGAAATCATCGAACGACAAAATATCTATGACGGAACCTGGCAGAAAACACCCAGCATGGGATTCATGTTCGTTCCCCTCACCCAATATCACGGAGGAGGTGAAGCTGCTACGATCGAGCCTCTGAATGAGCATCTGGACCATTACGAAACACGGCTCCGGAATCTGTTCGGGGCAGGCGTACAAGCTTGTTATCGCGGACCGCGTCTATACGATACCGAAGCAACAAAAGAACTCGTAGACAAATGGGTCTCTTTCTATAAAAAATACCGTCAGATACTGGATTCCGACATTATCCACCTCCGCCGACCCGACGGACAAGACTGGGATGGGATCATGCACGTAAACCCGGCACTGAAACAGAAAGGCTTCATCTCCGTTTACAACCCGCTGGATGTTCCTGTACACAAAGAGATCAAAATTCCTCTTTATTATACAGGGCTGACCGATAAGGTAACCATAAAAGAACAAGACAAAAATATACAGGTATATGCATTGGAACGCGACTATTCCGTTACCATTCCTATTACCATACCGGCCAAAGGATACAACTGGTATATCGTTGAATAACATCAACAGAAGACTAATTAACTCGACTTTATACAAAATGCACTCCTTAGTTATATTCAACTTAAGGAGTGCACTTTAAAGTATAATTCTATCTTTTTTATCTGAAGGCTTCCACCCGATACCCCTTTTCCCGTAAAAGACAAATAACTCCATTTTTACCAGGTAAATGACGAACACCGACTGCTATGAATGTCGGATTATCTTTAATTAATCCGGGTAACTTTTGTACCCAGTCCCGGTTCCTTTGGTCTATCATCTTTTCTAAAAAATCGTCATATTCCTTACTATACAGAGGTTCATCCTGAAAAGCCGAACGAATCTTTTTCTCACAATCAACTATACGGTTTATATCCTGTGACCGGTAAGCACTATGCAATTCATCTATCAAAAGAGTCTGTACTTTCTGGTCTCGTAAAGCGATGATCAACTGGGAGGCTTCCTCTTTCAGATTACCCTCAGGAAATAACATATCCAATTGTTCCTTGATTGTCTCCAAACCCAACACATTATATTGCTTGTCTTTTGCACTTGTGTACAATACCACATCCATGACCTGAGTTCGCATACTATCAATTTGCCCCTGGCTGTATCCTGCCTTCACCAGCTTAGCTTGTTCCTCCATCTGACTAAGTACCAATGCCAGAAAAGCCGGCTTCAAATACATTTTATCCAAAGGAACATTCATTCGGCTAACCAACACAGAGTCCAGAAATGAATATTCAGGTTCATCCAATAAATTTGTATAAGAAGTATCCCTTGGCAATTTGGGGTCAAACGAAGACATAAACTCTTCCATATTATCTATATTTTCTGCTTCTCCCACATATTGCGTACAGGTATCGAACGCTTTTTGAAAACCGGGAATACTATCAACATAACTATACAATATATCGAAAGTTCCATGCCACGTTCCCAAAAGATAAGAAGGCTTTTCAAGCCCATTTCCAGAGATTTCCCACAACACACCTCCTTCAAGATCCTTTTGGGAAGAAAAGGAACAAGACAAAAAGGCAAAAAATAAGACAAGTACTGAAACCAAATTTTTATACATAACAGCCTATCTTATAAGGGTAACTTGCTTACATCCACCTCAGGAACAATGCCGTTCGGCTGACGGGTAAACATAGATTTAAACTCTGTATTATCATTGAAGAAACCGCCGTTACGAAGGAAAAACATATTATCAGCTACGCCACCGGCATAATCCTGACGAACCCCGGCACGGGCTGTAGCATCATAAGTAAACATACCTTCGGTAAGTTCTTTCCATTCCCCTTTTGCCGTACGTGCCCATTGGTTTCCGAAACGGACGCTACGTTCCAGATAGCCTTGTCCGGGTATAAAGTTTTCAAGGAAAGAATGTGCTCCGGTATACCACACATTTGTCTGCGGACGCAAGAACCCGGCTATCAGGCGCCATTGATTTTCTTCAGGGGCAAAAAACCAGGCATAATAAGCGGTATTTCCTTTCCCATCCGGATGAACGCGTGTAATTACACGATAAGTTTCACCTGCTTTCCAGGGATAAATCAAATAACTTTGTCCGCCAGAACCCTCATTACCAAACTCGCCGATATGAACGTCCTTTCCCTGTGCCAGTAATTTAATACGGTGATCTTCCGGTATCGCTTTCGGATCATCCGTTTCAAACGGGCTCCATACAGAAAATAAAATACGACGCTCTTTGTCGCTATTCGCCTGGATACCACAATATCCTTCCCCAAAACCATTGGTCATAAAATAACTACCTATTTTATCTTCTCCCTCAGGTACAGTTATTTCATTATAAAAATATTCAATCGGTTCTTCCGGCAAAGTATATTTCATGTGCACCGAAGGTCCGCGCATTCCCCAGTAAGGTTCAAAATCACGTATAAAATAAAGAGGTTCCCGGGCAGCCGGACCATCTATCAACAGTTCGGAAATACCGGCAAACTGAGTACCTTCTTTTTTCTCTCCCTGCAAATCCACACGCACATAACCTGGTTCGGAAAGTAATATGCTACCTACCGGAATAACCGTTTCCGCAGCATCTACGACCTTCACATCAAAACTCTTTCCGCCAAAAGTAACCTTCACCACCGACGGACCTTCCGTAGCAGAGGCTTTCAGGAACAGTTTCAATTCTCCTGCCTGGCTTACCTTAAACCACGATGAAAGAACAGCTTCGGGTCCCGTCCACGATTTGATACCTTCGGTTGAGACTTTCGCTCCATCTTTCCCTGCTGTCACATAGGTATTTCCACCCAACGGAACAACCACCGCATCCGCTGACAATTCTAACTGTTTCCCCTGGCAACTACACATCAGGACAGCTATACCCATTAAAAAAACTTGTTTAATCTTCTTCATTTTCTGTTTTTAGATTTAAAGCAAAACGGGACGGAAGTAACCTCGCTACTCTCCATCCCGTCTCCTGTTATTTTTTCCGCTACTAATCTACGGATATTATTTGATCATATCAAATCCTGTGTAAGGAATCAGCGCTTTCGGAATACGGATACCTTCCGGTGTCTGATTGTTCTCAAGCAATGCAGCCACAATACGCGGCAAAGCCAAAGCACTACCATTCAAGGTGTGACACAGTTGAGTTTTTTTGTTTTCATCACGGTAACGGCATTTCAGACGGTTCGCCTGATAATTGTCGAAATTGGAAACAGAACTAACTTCCAGCCAACGTTTCTGAGCTTCGGAATAGACTTCGAAATCAAAACAAAGAGCCGCAGTAAAACTCATATCGCCACCACACAGACGAAGGATACGATACGGAAGTTCCAGTTTCTGAAGCAAACCTTCCACATGATCCAACATCTCCTGATGAGATTGTTTTGAATGTTCCGGCTTGTCGATACGAACCAGTTCCACTTTAGAAAACTCATGCAGACGGTTCAGCCCACGTACATCCTTACCGTACGAACCTGCTTCACGACGGAAACACTGTGTATAAGCACAGTTCTTGATCGGCAATTGCTTTTCATCGATGATCACATCGCGATAGATATTTGTTACAGGCACTTCTGCCGTCGGTATCAGATAAAGATCATCTACCTCACAATGATACATCTGGCCTTCTTTATCCGGAAGCTGACCTGTACCAAAACCGGAAGCAGCATTTACTACTGTCGGCGGCATGATTTCCATATAACCCGATTTGCGGGCTTCATCCAGGAAGAAATTGATAAGGGCACGCTGCAACTGAGCGCCCTGTCCTTTGTAAACCGGAAAACCGGCACCGGTGATCTTCACTCCCAGATCGAAGTCGATCAGGTCGTATTTCTTAGCTAATTCCCAATGAGGCAGCGCATCTTTCGGCAACTCGGTTTCCATGCCACCCATTTTCTCTACCACATTATCTTCGGCAGCTACACCTTCAGGAACTTCATCATAAGGAACATTCGGAATTGTATAAAGCAGGTTCTGCATCTCTTCCGAAGCCTGATCCATTTCAGCCTGGATACCCTTGCTGATTTCCTTGATCTCGGCAACACGCTTTTTAGCAGCTTCGGCTTCTTCTTTTTTGCCTTCTTTCATCAGGCCACCGATTGCTTTCGACAGCGAATTTACCTCTGCCAGGTTTGTATCTAATTGATTCTGTGTACTACGTCTTTTATCGTTCAGTTCGATCACCTTAGCGATGCTTTCTTGTGCACCCTTAAAGTGTTTCTTCTCCAGGCCACGAATTACGCGGTCTGTTTCTTCCGTAATCATTTTAAGCGTCAACATACTTGCTCTATGTTTATTTATTTTGAAGTGCAAAGATACATAAAAATGCAACTTCTGCTCAGATGTTTACAAAAATATCTTACTTCACCCGACCACCTGTTATCCAGCTCCGTGTATAATAGGGTTCGCTCAAGTTACTTACTATAACTCCTTTCGAAGTACTGGTATGGATAAATTTACCGTTTTTCAGATAAATACCGACATGGTTAGGTACTTTTTTCTTACCGCTCCCTGTCCTGAAAAACACCAGGTCGCCTTCCTGCAATTTACCCCGACTTACCTTCCGGCAGTTATATTTCAGCATATCCGCCGACGAACGGGACAATTGTTTTCCATAAACCTCCCGAAAGACAATCGCCACAAATCCGGAACAATCGACTCCCCGTTTCGTACTTCCTCCCATCCGGTGAGGCGTACCGAGCCATTTGGCTCCCTCATTATAAAGGAATATATTATCATCGGGAGTAATACGGACTCCATACAAACGCGATAATTCTTTAGGCCCTTTAAAGTCAGCCGGAAGTGCAACACGCTTCTTGCTACCGCAGGAGGTCAGTGCCAGAATAAACAAAAGCATCCAGAGATGGGATATGATAAAATTTCTACGAGTCATGACTTATCATACAACTAATTTTAGGGATATAACCACAAATATAGTATATTTCCAATAAGCTTTTAGGGTTGTAGCCCCAAAAAACCTGCAATACTATTCTTTTGTTATGGTTATAACCCTAAACAGAAGTCCTCAAAGACAGGATATGATGAAATTTCTACGAGTCATAATTGTTCTATAAGACCTATATCAGACTCACTCCGTCTTTATCGACTTCACCGGATTGGCAATGGCAGCTTTCAGTGATTGGAAACTAACTGTCAGAAGGGCTATCAGGGTGATCAGCAAAGCAACCCCAACAAAGATATCCCAACTGAGCACAATACGATAAGCATAATCTTTCAGGTAACGAGTACCGGCATATAATGAGACAGGAATGCCTATTACAAAAGAAATAAGCAGAAGCACCATATACGCTTTCCCCAACAGGAAAAGTATATCTATTATCTTAGCACCCAAAACCTTACGGATACCGATTTCTTTGGTTCGTTGTTCGGCAGAGAAAGCACTTAACCCCAATAATCCTAAACAGGATATGAAAATAGCCAGCACGGCAAACAAGGCGGACAGTTTTTCTACCAGATGTTCATTCTCGAATAAACGATCGAAATCGTCAGTCATAAAGGTCGGTTCGAATGCGTGATACGGCGTAAAAGAACGTAATACAGTTTGCACCTGCCCTATTGCTTTGTATGTCTCGATATCCGGTTTCAGACGGACAAACAATAGGTTCGTTCTTTTCGGATCATAAAAAAACAATGCCGACGCCGGTTCGATTGCATAAAAATCATCGAACACAAAATCTTTCATAATACCTACGATTTCCCATTTACGTTCTGCCGACTGTCCGATCTGTCCTCCTATACGTCCTTCTTTTCCCATTCTTTTTGCCAGAGTTTCATTGATAAGAACCCCAGCCTCCCCTTTATTATTTTTCTTAGTCGGATCAATATCCGTTCCGTCTATAAGTTTTATACCGGCAGCACCGATTAAACCTTCCGATACAAAATTCACAGAGACATAGGCATCATCCTCCGGATCTTTCCCATTCCAGACCCAGGGATTGGTTTTCATACTCGAATTCAGGATCTGATTGGCAGAAAATCCACATTCCTCTACCACACCTGTATTTCTCAATTCGTTCAGCACAGCCGATGACGAATTATATAACTCAGCCGTGACAGAAAAACTCACCAGATTGTCTTTTACTATCCCGATATCACGTTTTTGTATCAGTTGTATCTGAAGATAAATAACAAAAGTGCTGCAAATCAGAATAAATGCCATCGTAAACTGAAATACGACTAACCCCTGACGTATCCATGCGGCACTCCCCCCTTTACTCACTTTCTGCATTTTCAATGTAGCCAACGGATTGTAAGAAGATAAATACAAGGCTGGATAGCTGCCTGCCAGAAAAGTACAGAATAACCCGATTACCAACAACCCTATCACAATCGTCGGATTAAGAAGACTGAAGGATAACCGGACACCTATAAATTCATTAAACAAGGGAAGACTCAGCCAGATCAACCCGACCGACAACAAAAGGGCTATCGACGTTATCAGTCCCGACTCCACCAGGAATTGCCTGATCAGGTACTTCCTTTTAGTCCCGAACGTTTTCCGTACCCCGACTTCCAATGCCCGCTTTTGAGAACGGGCTGTCGACAGGTTCATAAAATTAATACAAGCAATCAGCAGAATCAATACTCCGATCAGAAAAAAGAGCGAAACAGTCTTAATGTAACCCCCTCCGGTTTCCACCCCATTTTTATACTGCCCGTATAAAAGCATTCTATTCAAAGGATAAAGAAATATATGAAAACTTTTATACGTCGGACCAGCTTTCAGGAAAGACAGTTTGTCCAATTTATCATTCAACAATTTTAAATCGACACCCGATTCCAGTTCGACATAAGTATGCAACCAGGAAGCCCCCCATTCGCCTATATCGAATACTTTTTTTACTTTCTGCTCCATGATACGAAAAGGAATCACCCATTCAAACTGAAAGGAGGTATTATCCGGCATATCTTCAAACACACCCGTCACTTGATATATAGCCCCTTCATTGACAAGGCCTTTTCCTATGGGGTTTTCGTCCCCGTAAATCTTCCGGGCCATCGAACGACTGAGGATGATCGAATATTGGGGTTCAAAGACATAGGATATATCTCCGTATATAAACTCCATTCCGATCATATTAAAGAGAGAAGAATCGGCATATGCACCTTTTTCCTCAAAAGAGTTTGTCGTATTCTCCGGCACAAAAACGAGTGTTTCACTATTGTACCTGGCACAACTTTTCACTTCCGGAAAGTCATCATCCAAAGCTTTTGCTAGTAAATTATTTGATTCAAAAGAAGTGATACACTCACCCGATCCCGGATAATAGTGATAAGCACTGACATATATATTCCGGGAATTGGGGATTGCCTTATTGAAATTCACCTTGCTCTCGACCCAAAGAAAGATCAGTGCTGCCGAAGTGATCCCGATTGCCAGCCCGATGATATTCAATAAACTATATGTTTTACTCCGGAAAATAATCCGGATAGATCTTCTTATATTCATTTGTGTAAGCCTTTAGTTTGCAGTGTAAGCCAATTCTTTCAGGAAATTTTCTGTAACCGGTTTCCCATCCAGCATGTGAACGATCCGATGACTGTAACGGGCATCATGTTCACTGTGCGTCACCATAACGACGGTAGCACCCGCATCGTTGAGAGAAGTCAGCAGATCCATAATTTCCAGACCATTCTGGCTATCCAGATTACCGGTAGGCTCATCTGCCAGGATCAGCTTCGGGTCATTGACAATGGCCCGGGCAATTGCCACTCTCTGCTGCTGTCCGCCGGAAAGCTGTGACGGGAAATAGTTACGGCGGTGATTTAACAGAACACTTTTTAAAGCCTTTTCCACCTTCATCTTCCGCAGGGAAGCTTTCATTCCGCAATTTTCCAGAGGTAATTCGATATTCTCAAATACGGTAAGTTCCTCGATCAGATTGAAGCTCTGGAAGACAAACCCTATATTCTCCCGCCGCAAGTCACATCGTTTATTTTCATTCAGGCCGGTCATTTCGACGCCATTAAGAAGATAAGAACCCGAAGTAGGATCGTCGAGCAATCCCAGAATATTCAGCAAAGTAGATTTACCACATCCTGAAGGCCCCATGATAGCAACAAATTCATGTTCCTTTACATGAAGCGACATATTATCCAATGCAATCGTCTCAACTTCATCCGTCCGGTATACTTTTCTCAAATCATTTATTCGAATCATAGTTTTATGAATTATTCAGTATATTACATATTATCAGGAACAAGTAGCGTACCAAAGCATTAACGCACTATCTATTAACCCATTAGTCAAATGCGCTAATTTCCAAAGTGTCCATTAACGGACACCTTCTGTATGCCTGTGGACAAAAAACAGAAACGACTTTGGGATTCACCTCATTCTTGATATATTTGCAACCTACTAAAAAAGAGTTGTTATGAACTTACACCAGGCAAATATACTGATTGTTGATGATGATAAAGACGTTCTGACCGCAGTTCGTTTCTTGCTGAAGATGGAAGCAAAAACGGTATTGACCGAAACGAACCCTGAAAACATCCATAAACTGATCATGACAAACGATATCGACATTGTTATGTTGGATATGAATTTCAGAAGCTCCATCAATACCGGCAATGAAGGTTTGTACTGGTTGAAGGAAATCAAGAAATGGAAACCGGCTCAATCCGTTATCATGATCACGGCCTATGCCGATATAGATCTGGCAATCAAAAGCCTGAAAGAAGGGGCGGCCGACTTTATCGTTAAACCCTGGCATAACGAAAACCTGATAAATCTCCTGACGGAAACATTATATAAACAGACATCTCCTGAGATCAAAGAAAAGATAAATGAAAGGAAAACAGATGTAAAGATTATAGGTGCTTCGGAAAGCATGCAGCTATTGTTCCATAAATTACAAAAGATAGCACCTACCGATGCCAATATATTAATATTGGGAGAGAACGGTACAGGTAAGGATCTGGTAGCCCGTTATATTTATCAGTTATCCCTCCGCCGAAATTACCCGTATATAAAAGTGGATGTAGGTTCCCTGACAGAGACTCTTTTTGAAAGCGAGCTTTTCGGACATAAAAAAGGAGCCTTTACAGATGCACGCGAAGACCGAACCGGATTAATCGAGGCGGCCGACAAAGGCACGCTCTTTCTGGACGAAATAGGTAATATTACTTTGCAACAACAGGCCAAACTGCTGACCGTATTACAAAACCGGGAGGTAACACGCCTGGGAGCCAATGCACCGACACCGGTGGATATTCGTTTATTATCCGCTACCAATCTTCCGCTACGGGAACTGGCTAATGAAACACATTTTCGCAGGGACTTGATCTACCGGATCAATACAGTAGAAATAACGGTGCCTCCTCTCCGTGAACGGGGCGAAGATATCATCCTGCTGGCAGAACACTTCCTGGAGATATATGAGAAAAAGTATTTCAAACAAAAGTTCCGTTTATCCGACTCAGCCAAAAAGAAACTGATGCTGTATCATTACCCGGGAAATGTACGCGAATTGCAATATACCATAGAAAGAGGTGTTATTATGTCCGACAGCAATGTGCTGAAAGCGGAGGATATCACCTTCTCGCCGATGGAACAACCGGAAGAAAACAACCAACCGATACCGACCCATAATCTGGAAGATCTGGAAAGAACCGCTATCGAACAGGTGATCCAAAAACATAACGGAAACATATCACAGGCTGCTAAAGAGCTGGGACTGACCCGGGGAGCTTTATACCGTCGGTTAGAAAAATACGGACTATGACTATCCTGTTATCCAGTATAATTGCCGTACTCCTTATATATATAATGTACGTACGGAAAAAGACCAACCGGGAGATCGACGAATTTGCCGAGTCTATCCTTTACAAAGATTTCTCAAGAAAATATCCCCGGTTCCAGACCATCACGGATGCTTTCCTGAACCTGGCAAGCGAAAAAGAAGCGCAGCAACATTATCTGAAAGAGATGTTGGAACTGGTCGACACCGGCATCCTCGCCTATGAGATAGAAACACACGAAACATTGTGGATGAACGACTCCTTCACAACCATGCTCAATATTCCCCATATAAAGAACATCAACTGGTTGAAAAAACAAAATGAAGATCTGTTCAATGAATTGCTCGATATTCCGGTAAATGAAAGTACATTGATCACGATCCATGCCCGGAAACAAACCATCAAAACGATGACCAATGCCTCCGTTTTCCAAACAGGAGGAAAAACCTATAAACTGATAGCCTTCCATAATGTAAGCGCTACTATGGAAGAGGTCGAATCGGGAGCCTGGAAAGGGTTGCTTAATGTGATGACCCATGAAATAATGAATTCTATCGTCCCCGTCTCCTCCCTTTCGGATACGCTCAGAAGAAAAATACATGTCCTGAAAGAAAGATCATCCCAACTGTCAGAGCCGGATCTGGAAGATATGGAACTGGCATTGGATACAATACATCGCCGCAGTAATGGATTGCTACGTTTCGCCGAGACGTATCGTAGTTTGAGCCAGAAGATAGTGCCCGATATGAAATCCTATAACCTCTACGACCTGTTGAACTCCATTCATTCCCTGATGAACCCTTCCTTGCAGCAAAAAGGGATCGAATTCACTCTCAAAACGGACGATCCGGACGTAACGGCCTATATAGACAGAGATCTGATCGAACAGGTGATAATCAACTTCGTAACCAATGCCACCTATGCTATTTGCGAAAAAAAGAAGCCGGAAATACATCTCTTCTCCGGTTGCGATACCGAAGGGCATCCTTATGTCACCGTTGCCGATAACGGATGCGGTATATCCGATGCGGTACGCGACAAAATATTTATCCCCTTCTTCAGTACAAAGAAAAACGGTAACGGCATCGGCCTGAGTATCTCCCGGGAAATCGTCAAGTTACATAACGCAAAGTTGCATGTGCAAAGCCAGGAAAAGTCAGGAAGTGCTTTTACTGTTTTGTTCAATCCCCAAGGCTAATATTTGTTTCATCCTAGTGAAACGTTTGTTCCTACTTGAAGAAACAACTGTTTCTCCTAAGTGAAACAAAATAAAAAAGCGAAACATCCTTTCGGACATTCCGCTTTTCTTATTCTTTTCGAGTAAAGCGAATTATGCTTCTGCTACGATTTCCTGAATAGAAACGAAAGATCTGTTTTCTTTACCTCTACGGAAAGTAACAACACCATCTTTCAAAGCGTACAACGTATGATCTTTACCGATACCAACGTTTTCACCCGGATGATGAACTGTACCTCTCTGGCGAACCAAAATGTTACCAGCTTTAGCTACTTCACCACCAAAAAGCTTAACACCTAATCTCTTACTTTGTGATTCACGGCCGTTCTTAGAACTACCTACACCTTTTTTATGTGCCATTTCTTTTTTTCTCCTTTAAACGTTAAGCAACAATTTCTTTTACACTCACTTCAGTGAACTGCTGACGGTGACCGTTCAGTTTACGATAACCTTTTCTTCTCTTCTTGTGAAAGATCAGCACTTTATCACCTTTTACCAGCGGAGACAGTACTTCACATACTACCTTTGCGCCATCAACTGTAGGAACACCTACTTTTACATCACCATTGTTGTCAACCAACAATACTTTGTCAAACTCAACAACAGCACCGCTTTCTGCGTTCTGAATGTGATGAACGAACAATTTCTTTCCTTCTTCAGCTTTGAACTGCTGTCCGTTAATTTCTACGATTACGTACATCTGTCTTTTTATATTTAAACAGGTTATGTCCCGGGGGTGGATACATATTAGGTATCACTTGTTTACCCTCTGCAGAATTTCAGACCGCAAAATTACTGTTTCCGAATATATTATGCAAGGATTAACTGGATTTTTTTATTCATCCCAGAAGAATTGTTTATCTTTATGACTGAATTTTATCAGTTGAATAAAATATTATTCCGTATGAAATACAAAATAACCACTTTAGTCGAAAACTGTGTCTACGGACGCCAACTCCGTGCAGAACATGGTTTGTCATTATATATCGAAACCCCTGAATATAATATACTTTTCGATACAGGCGCCTCCGACTTGTTCATTCATAATGCCCATATACTGAACATTGATCTGAAAAAGGCAGACTACCTGATCCTTTCACACGGACACAGCGACCATACCGGAGGCTTACGGCATTTCATGGCATTGAATGAAACGGCAAAGATTGTCTGTAAACAGGAAATTTTTTGTCCTAAATTTAAGGATGACAGAGAAAACGGGATCAGGGAGGTACCGGTGTCCGAACGCTCCCGCTTCTTATACATTAATAGTATAACAGAACTGGTTTCCGGAGTTTTCATTTTTCCTCAGATAGAAATTTCCGATCCGAAAGATACACACTTCGATCGTTTCTATACCCGGGGCAATACGGGTAAAATCCCTGATAACTTCGAAGACGAACTGGCAATAGCTCTGACAACTAATAATTCTTTTTCAATCATCAGTGCCTGTTCACACCGGGGGATCACTAATATTTACCGGACAGTACGAGATAGATTCCCTGCCTTATCTCCCGATCTGGTCCTGGGAGGCTTCCATATCCACAATGCTGAAACAGAGAAATTTGAAGTGATCGCCAATCACTTTAAAACAAATCCGGTCGAACGAATTGGTACTTGTCATTGTACAGGGGTCGATAAATACGCCCTCTTCCATCAACAATTCAACGACCGCGTATTCTACAACTACACAGGAAATGTTATCGAGATAAAATGACTACTTAAAACTTTTTCAGCTCCTGATACAATCGTTGTACCGGCAACCCCATCACATTATAAAATGAACCGTTGATGGCTTCCACACCGATATACCCGATCCATTCCTGTATACCATAACTACCGGCTTTGTCGAACGGACGATATTTATCTACATAATAGATAATATCATCCTCTTCCAGCTTCGCAAAGCTGACGGCCGAAGCTACAGAGAAAGAGACACTCTTCTCTTTGGTCGTCAAGCAAACTCCTGTCACGACCTCATGGACATGATCGGACAAATAGTTTAACATTTCGATCGCCTCTTCACGATTCGCTGGTTTACCCAAAATACGATCGTAAGTAGCCACGATGGTATCAGCCGTAATCAGCAATTCATCATCAGTCATTTTTTCCAGATACGCTTCCGCCTTCCTACGGGCGATATGCAAAGGAATCTCTTCTGCCGTCAATGTTTCGGGATACGATTCATCGATACCGGGAATCACCTCGACCTCAAACTCGAGATCAAGTCCGGACAATAATTCTTTCCGGCGGGGTGAGTTAGACCCCAATACAATCCGGTATTTACGTAGGTTAGTCAACATATGTTTCATTGTTATTACCATCCGAAGGCTTCCGCGCTCATCCAATGGCCTTGTGCTTTCATTGTTTGTTCTATCACATCGCGGGCAACACCTTCGCCCCCGTTACGCAAGGAGATATACCTGGCAATCTGTTTGATTTCCGGTGCGGCATCGGCAGGAGCTACAGGCAATCCCACCAGCTTCATCACATCATAATCCGGAATATCGTCGCCGGCATACATAACCTCTTCCGGTTTTAACCCGGTCTTTTGCAGAAAATCATGGAAGTCATGTATCTTTACAGCACTGCGCATATATATATGTTCGATACCCAACCGGGAGAAACGGATTTGTACGGCTTCCGTATAGCCACCGGTAATAATCCCTACCTGATAGCCTTTCTTTACAGCTAACTGCAAGGCGTAACCGTCTTTGATATTGACTGTACGCATCGGATCGCCATCAGGATGAAGCGGGATCACGTCGCACGACAACACACCGTCCACATCGAATACAAATGCTTTTATCTTTGTCAGGTCATAATTGATACTACTCATTTTGGGCCTCCTTATGTATGCTCCGGCTCAGAAGCTGGTAGATCGCTTTCATATCCGGATCGTCCAGCATAGCCAGATGTTTATTGATCACATTTTCATCATACCGGATCGCCGGACCGGTTTGAGCGGCTGACGGCGACATGGAATGTATTTTGGCTGCCGTTTCATCGATAAGCGGCAACAGGACATCCGCCGGGATGGATTCGTTTTCCAGCAATTTATAAGATAATGTATAAATATGATTGGTAAAATTACAGGCAAACACAGCTGCCAGATGCAGACTCCGGCGCTTTTCAGAAGACATGAAACGGACATTTTCAGAAAGAGCGCTGGCTATATTTTTCAGATAATCTGCCTCCTTCTCCGTATTGGCTTCCAGGAAAAAAGGGATTACGTCGAAACTCACATTCCGGCCTTTACTGAAAGTCTGCAAAGGATAAAGAACTCCGAATCTCCGGGTATATCCTTCAAAAACATTCATCGGCATACTTCCAGCCGTATGAACCCACATGCCGCTGTTCGGTTTGACTTTGGAAATCACCTCCTGCAAAACCGTATCCTTTAAAGAAAAAACATACAGGTCCGCATCCTCCTGCAAGGCAGACAGATCGTTGGTCCACGGACATCCCAGCTGCACAGCCAGCTGACGGGCACTCTCTTCCGTATGGCTGTACACCTGCCCTATCTGCATTCCGACCCGTTGCATGGCAAGCGACAAACGTGTTGCCAGATTTCCGGCTCCGACAAAAACTATTTTCATGCTTCCTTATTTTCTTCCGGCATTTTAAATGTGCCCAGGTGAATCTTCTCCCACTGCAAATGAGCTTCATCAAACGGCTTACGCTCCTGGTCCTTATAACCGAAACCGATTATTGAAAGGACTTCCAGCTGATAAGGGATATCGAGCAGATCACGTACATAAGTATTTGCGTCGGCATCGTCTTCCGTCTGACGGTTACGTATCTGGCACCAGCAACTACCCAGTCCCAGATCTTCCGCCTGAAGCTGCATATAGATAGAGGCAATAGAAGCATCTTCCACCCAGACGTCGCTTTCCATCACATTCGCTATAACCACAACAGCCAGTGCACACCCCTCAAGGAACGAGGAACCTGCCGCTTTACAGCCAGCCAGCTTTTTCAACATTTCCTTATCTTCCACCACTATGAACTGCCAGGGATTCTTACGCTTGGAAGCGGGAGCCATCAAGGCAGCTTTCAAAATCATTTCGACTTGTTCAGGTGAAAGCAACCGGTCAGTAAACTTACGCGTGCTTCTTCTATTCTTGATCAGTGTTGCAAAACTATCCATTTTTATCTTACTTTTGTGCTGTTAATTAATCATCTTCATCCAATAGGGAAGATATTTCTGAACAGGACAAAGATAAAGATTTTTTACACGCTGAATATACGCTTCCTTCATTTTTCGCGTTAGTAAAGCTATAACATTATTTATTATGAAGATTCGTGCGATAGCTGCACTGCTATTTATATTGGTTTCAATCAGTGCTTTTGGACAAAAGCATGTCAAAATAACGGGATATGTACGGGATGCCGACGGTAGTCCGCTCGAACTGGTACTCGTCCAGATAAAAAATACCCTGAACGGGGCTATGACAAATGAAAAGGGTTACTACTCGATCACAACCTCTCCGGGTGATTCCGTTGCGGTCATATTCTCATGCCTGGGTTACAATAAAGCGGAACGCATCCTGCCCAGCCTGCAACAGGATATGCGCCTGAATGTACAGATGAACTATACCAGTATCGACCTGGGGGAAGTTGTTGCCGTAGGTACCCGTTACCAGACCAGCACCCTTCAAACCATGAATGCAGACCGTGTCAAGTTACTCCCCGACCCTGCCGGAGGTAGTATCGAAAGTCTGGTGGTTACCTTCGCCGGGGTATCGTCCAGTAATGAATTAAGCTCTCAATATTCAGTTCGCGGCGGTAGTTACGATGAAAATATAGTTTATGTAAACGGCCTGGAAGTGTTCCGTCCGTTGCTGATCCGCTCCGGGCAACAAGAAGGTTTGAGTTTTATCAATCCGGACCTGACCGAAGCCGTAAACTTTGCCGCCGGAGGATTCGAGGCACGATACGGCGATAAAATGAGTTCCGTTCTCGACATAACTTATAAAAAACCTAAGCTATTCGAAGGCTCGGCATCCGCCAGTTTACTGGGAGCCAATGCTTATGTCGGCAGTGCGGTCGGAAAATTCACACAGATTACCGGTATTCGCTATAAGACCGGACGCTCGCTGCTAAAAACGATGGATACGGATGCGGAATACCAGCCGGACTTCGTCGACTTGCAATCGTATATGACTTATCAGCTGGCTCCGAAATGGGAAGTAAACTTCCTCGGAAACCTGGCTTCCAACACATTCAAATTTACGCCTAATAAGCGGGAGACCAATTTCGGTACGGTGGAAAACGCCCAACGCTTTGAAGTATATTTCCCCAACAGCCGCGAACGGGATAAATTCCAGACTTTATTCGGGGCACTGACCCTTAAACATAACCCGAACGAGAAAACAGAACTGGGTCTCCAGGCTTCCGCTTTCTCCAGCAAAGAGATAGAAACGTATGACATCACCGGCGAATACTGGCTGGGCGATGCAACAACAGAAAACAATAGCGGACAAGAAGCTCTTGAGGTAGCCCGTTATCACGAACATGCCCGCAACCGCCTGAGTTCTACTATTATGAATGTAGGCCATTACGGCAGCAGCAAGATCAGGAACAACACGATTCAATGGGGAGCGACTGTGCAGATGGAAAAAATAAACGACCGTATCAGCGAATGGGAAAAACGTGACTCGGCCGGATATTCGCTGCCTCAAACGGGAGATGGCGTCAATGTGATCTCCAACCTTTATTCGAACAATGATTTATCCAGTACACGTGTATCAGGATACATCCAGGATGTTTTCAAATTCCGTACCAAACAAGGAATGTTTACCCTTATCGGAGGTATCCGCGGAAGTTATTGGAGCTATAATAAAGAATTCATTTTCAGTCCGCGTGTATCCCTGGGATTCATTCCAAATTTCGACCAGAGACTGACATTCCGCGCAGCAACGGGTATCTATTACCAATCGCCGTTCTATAAGGAACTACGAACCACCGTACAGGACGCAGCAGGCAACGATGTCATCGAACTGAACAAAGATATCAAATCGCAACGCTCCATCCATTTCATTCTGGGCGGCGACTATACCTTCAAGGCCGGTGACCGTAACTTCAAGGTCAGCACCGATCTCTATTATAAAAAACTGGATGACCTCATCCCCTATACCGTCGACAACGTAAAGATCCGTTACTACGGTGAAAACTGCGCTAAAGGACATGCAATGGGTATCGATGTCAAATTCTTCGGAGAGTTTGTTCCGGGAACCGATTCATGGATCAGTTTCTCACTGATGAAAGCCGAACAAACGATCCGCGACAAAGTGACCGTCCCGATGCCTAACAGCCAGGGTTATAACGTGTCCTTATTCTTCCAGGATTATTTTCCGGGATACAAACGTGTAAAACTGAATCTGAAGGGCGTTATCTCCGGCGGACTTCCTTTTATTGCACCTCGCACAAAATACGAAGACGTCAAAAGTACATTCCGTACCCCGGCCTACAAACGTGTCGATCTGGGCTTCTCCTATCAGCTGGCCGGAGGCACCGATGCAATCATGGACCGCGGCTTCTTCCGCCACCTGAAAAACATCTGGATCGGGCTCGATGTGTTCAACTTATTTGACATAAAAAATGTTAGTTCCTACTACTGGATCACCAACATCGACAACCAGCAGTACGCAGTACCTAACTACCTGACAGGTCGACAACTCAACGCTCGGCTGATAGTTGATTTTTAGTCTGAAACCAACATTATTCAGGTTCTTTTGAACATATCATTTTCCTGTGGATAATAATTAATGAAATATTTCTTGATTCTTTAAAAAGAATGTACCTTTGCCATCAGAACAAAAAGCATTTATCAATTAATAAATTATTATTGACATGGAAATTACACATATTGAACATCTGGGCATTGCAGTGAAAAGTATCGAAGCTTGTCTGCCGTATTACGAAGAAATTTTAGGCATGAAATGCTATAACATCGAAGAAGTAGCTGACCAGAAAGTGAAAACTGCTTTCTTTAAAGTAGGCCAGACCAAAATTGAATTACTTGAACCGACCAGCGAAGACAGTACTATTGCTAAATTTATCGAAAAGAAAGGCGAAGGTATCCATCACATCGCATTTGCTGTACCTGACGTACAGGCAGCATTGAATGAAGTCGAAGAAAAAGGCGTTAAGCTGATCGACAAAGCTCCCCGTGGTGGTGCAGAAGGCTTGAACATCGCATTCCTTCACCCGAAATCAACTTGCAGCGTATTGACAGAACTTTGCATGCCGGGCAATAAATAATTCAGTTGACAGTTGACAAGTGACAGTTTACAGGTTGAATAACCTGAAAAAACTGTCAACTGTCAACTGTCACTTGTCAACTAAATAAGTTCATTTCTAACAACAAATCAGAAATACAATGAGTAACCAACTTGAAAAAGTAAAAGAGCTTATCGCTCTTCGCGAACAAGCCCGTTTAGGTGGTGGAGAAAAAAGAATCGAATCTCAGCACAAGAAAGGCAAGTACACAGCACGCGAACGTATCGCCATGTTGCTTGATGAAGGTAGTTTCGAAGAGTTTGATATGTTCGTTCAGCACCGTTGTACTAACTTCGGTATTGAAAAAACAAAATTCCTGGGTGATGGCGTTGTAACAGGTTATGGTACGATCGACGGCCGTCTTGTTTACGTCTATGCACAAGATTTTACCGTATTCGGCGGTGCGCTGTCTGAATCGTTGGCGATGAAGATCTGTAAAGTAATGGATCAGGCGATGAAAATGGGTGCCCCTGTTATCGGCCTGAACGACTCCGGCGGAGCCCGTATCCAGGAAGGTGTAAACGCATTAGCCGGTTATGCTGAGATCTTCCAGCGTAATATCCTGGCATCAGGCGTTGTGCCGCAGATCTCCGGTATCTTTGGCCCTTGTGCCGGTGGTGCAGTTTATTCTCCGGCACTGACAGACTTTAACATCATGACACGCGGAACCAGTTACATGTTCCTGACTGGTCCGAAAGTTGTTAAAACAGTTACAGGTGAAGACGTAACTCAAGAACAACTGGGCGGTGCAAGCATACACACCACTAAATCGGGTGTTGCACACTTCGCCGTTGATACGGAAGAAGACGGTCTGCAACTAATCCGCAAATTGATCAGCTTCCTTCCGCAGAACAACCTGGAAGAAACTCCGCTGGTCGAATGTACAGACCCGATCGACCGTCTGGATGACGTATTGAACGATATAATCCCTGATAACACCAACCAGTCATACGATATGTATGAGGTGATCGGCACGATCATCGATAACGGTGAATTCCTGGAAGTACATGCAGATTATGCTAAAAATATTATCGTAGGTTTCGCCCGTTTCAACGGACAGACTGTAGGTATCGTTGCCAACCAGCCGAAAGTAATGGCAGGCTGCCTGGACAGCAATGCTTCACGTAAGGCAGGTCGTTTCGTACGTTTCTGCGACGCGTTCAACATTCCTTTGGTTACATTGGTAGACGTTCCGGGATTCCTTCCGGGAACAGG
>OGEN01000497.1_pt1 | contig 43876 bp, 72 predicted proteins | sample 1570671 | NCBI WGS metagenome assembly OGEN01 (sample SAMEA2582128, study PRJEB24529) | metagenome | biome: Human gut stool | place: China | collected 2011 | reverse complement strand
GCCCCCACCCGGCGCGCTCACCTTGCCCCACGCTCCGTCCACCACGCCCGCATACATGCCGTTGTCCTCTGCGGTCACCGTGGGGAGGCCGACGCCATCCGCACCTGCGGGACCCTGCGGGCCGGTGTCTCCGGTGTCACCTTTGGGCCCCTGCGGGCCTTGTGGCCCGGTGTCTCCCTTGGGCCCCGCTGGTCCCTGTTCTCCTTCCGCGCCGGGCGGCCCTTGAGGTCCCTCTGGGCCCTGCGCACCATCCGCGCCCACTACATGCCCCGCGTTGATGGTGGTGCCGTCTGACAGAGTAATAATAAGGTCGCCGTCCCCATTTACCTGAGCATCTGTAACGGACTTTCCGCCGCCGCCTGCTTGGTATATCTCATTGATTGCCGCAACCAAAGAGGACTTGTCCGTGGTTTTAAGGGCCGCTGTGTCTCCGATCATGCTCAATAGCTGCTCATATTCTGTGGGGCTTGGAGGCTGAGATGGGTTTGCGGGCAATGCACCCTCAAAGACCCTGAGGCCATTTGCCGTGTAAATCGTCGGATATCGCTTGTCCCCATTTACTCCATATACGCCTATATGGATGTACTTGCCCGCCCGAAGGATTTCCCACGGGACTGTGCATGTATTATCTGTCAATGCGATCTCAGCGCTGCGGCCCATATCGTCCGTAAACACCGCTGTTTTTGCATATCCATCCCAGGCCGGATCAAATTCAAATGCTGCCGTGTAGATTTCTACCGACCCGGATACCAGTCGTTCGGATTCTACAAGTTCCAGCGTTTGTCCTGTTGCTCTTAGTTTCATGTGGATAGCCCTCTCTCAATTGCCGCCGTGATTTCTTCCAGTGCTTCCACGCGCGCCGTGAGGTCAGAGGGTTTCGGCTCAGGAAGCGCCGCACGGTCCTCCTCGATCTCCTCATCGGTACGTGCTGCCGTCTGTCCGTCCTCCAGCTTATACCGGGGGATACCATCGTCTGTGTAAAGCCCTCCCTCAAAATAATGCGTCTGGGCTAAATTGAGACGGTCACAGGGCGGTCCCTCCTCGATAAGCACCCACCCGTCCAAATTGCTTGGCAGGGTGTATTCGCCCTCGCATCGGATAATCCGGCCCTGGTCATCTGTTTTGATATAGACTCTTGATGTATTGTCCATTTTGGCCTCCTCAAAGTTCTGCACTAGCTGTATAATACGTTGTGCTGCCGATTGTAATTGTGCTAAGCGCAGGGGTTGTCCTCATTACAGGCCTAAAATCGTCCTTGTTTGTCGGTCTAACCGACTGAGTCGCGAAAATTTGATAGTACCTCTGACACCGTGCCAGTTGCTCCCCGTAATCCGGGATTTCGTTCAGCATCCAATTTCCTGCTATGTCCTGATGGGCAATGGTTTGACTTGAACCAAGTTCAAGCTTGATTGCTTTCATATTCAACCGCTTGCCAGCATCCAATCTGATGTTCAGACTCTTAGCGTCGCCCTGATAAATATAAATCCCATCGCCATATACCCAGTTAATACCATTGGAGTTTGTGCTGGACCTCACAACCCCGTCTTTGTCCATAATGCTTACTGTCCGTGAAACGCCAGCTGGCGTGATTTCATACTCAAAATATTGGGCGATATAGATATAATTACCTGGCGTTGTATTCGCATTCACAATAGCCACATAACCATCATTAACTTCAACGTAGCAAAAATTTGAAAGCCCTGAAAGTATCTTCCACCTATCAATACCATAGAGTCCACTACTATTTGCATAGCTATCCAGACCACGTTGGTTAATAGGATTCACAAAATACCAGTTATCCAGCAGATTACGCCCGGTGAGTTGGGACGTTTTTGTGATGGTGTCGTCAATATCTTGGGCGGAGTGATCAAGCTGTACCACGTCGCCCAAAATCCCGTTGATCAGTTTTTTTATAATACTTGCCACGCTACCACCTCAATAGTACAAAAAAGCAATTCCCAGGCCGCCTGTACCGCCATGGCTTCCCGCACCGCCGATACCGTTCTCGCCATCCCATTTATTGGTTGTCACATTGTTATTCGACGCGCCACCTGCTGCACCGCCACCGCCGCCGCCGTTGCCACCCGTTCCGCCTCTGCCACGGTACTGAGTAGTAGCCGGAGCATCCGCGTCCGCGCCCGCACCGCCGTCACCGCCAGTGCCGTATCCATTTCCGCCATTATAAGTTGCGGAGCCTGAGTCGCCGTCTTTCCCGTTGTGGCCTGCTGCTGCACCGCCGCCATAGCCACCAATGCCTACGACGGTCATTTTGCTGCTCTCATATCTCGCAGTCTCCCCCTGCGCGCCGGGCGTGTATGTAACGCCATTATATACGACGTTTTCTCCCTCGCCGTCCTCTCCACTGCCGTTGCCGCCGTCCACGCCGTCATTACCGGGCAGCCCGTATGCGACCCCGCTGAACATTTCGACAAACCCGGTCTCAGACGCGCGGCCATTCGCGGTGGAGTATTCCCCAAAAGTGGTGTCTCCTCCAAACGAGCCTTCTTCCGATCCGTCCTCCGAATAAAAGCCGTAGACTCCGCCTCGCCCAATTTTTACCGCAAAGGTTTGTCCCGGAGTTACCGAGATCGTGGCAATGTAAATGCGGCCTCCGGAACCGCCCTTACCAGCCTTACCACCCGCTCCTGGCTTACCACCGTTTCCGTCGCTTTGGCTGTCATTGGTGCCGTCTGCGCCTTTTTCGCCAGATGCACCGCCTTGGCCGCCTGAGATGAGGACAAGGCGCACCCGGCCTTTTGCTTCTGCCGGGATTGTGACCGTCCCATCTTCGGTGATGATAAGCAGGTGCTCATAATAATTTCCAATTCCGGTGGGTGTGTACCCCTCCACAAATTCCGTTTGCGCTCTGAGCAAATTGGATATATTGATATCCATGGATTTTATAATGCCCGTCATGGGGTCTCCAAATGGATCATCCATGCTTACTGGGTCGCCTGGACGTTCCGTGCCGACTACAATATCGTTGGAGACGGTGCGTGCGCTGCTGTAGTAGGCAAGTACACGCTCGGCCACATTTTCGGAGTTCGCCAGATTTACAAGCGTTGCGTCTGTAACGGTAGCGGTGTTGTCCTTGCTGGCCCCAGCTTCGCCGCGCAAAATTTCTCTTACAATATGCGTATACTTTTGTCCGGTGAGGAGGCAATCTGAGCTCTGTGTCAGCACGGCGTAGTTTACGCCGCTCTCTAAAATCTCCCCATTGTCGATTTGGAGATCGTGTATCGGGTCATCAAACGGCACAAGCACGCCAGACACCTTGTCTCCATTCGGCGTAATAATATCTTCCGCCGCCGCTTCACCCGAGAACAACGTAACCGTTTCGTCTGATGCGAATGCTATATATGTGTGTTCCGCGACCGAAACCGCCGTGGAGGGCGCATTGTAATCAATGCTGCCGCCCGAAAACAAACGGCTCTCTTCGATTTCCGCTGGGTCGCTGTCTGTTAATGCCGTGATTCGTATAACTCCGTCCGCATCTTTTTTCAGCGTGAGCCCCGTTACAAACAAAAGCTGGTGGAGGTTTTCTCTCCGCGTACCGATGGGCAGCCAATTATAGACAGGGATGCTTTGATATGCCTCGTCTATGCTGTACTCTACCGTGCCGGAAATAATATCCGCGACTACATCAGACAAGGCTTGTCCCGTATACATGCCGCCGTAATGCTGGGTATTGTCCAGCAGCCCGACCCCCGAAATACAGGAGAGCTTATAGTGGATCAGCCCCACCCGCATCACAGACGAGAGGAAAAACTTACCGATCAGCACATCGTCATGGTAGTAATATACCGGATCTCCATAGACATACTGTGTCAGATCATCCAGCCTGGGCCGGGCCGCAATAAAATAACCGTTTGAATCACACAGGAGATATCCGTCCGAGGCCGCCAGCGGGAAAAACTGCGTGTCAAAGCTTTTTACCGTCACATCCAAGGTATCAATTGTGAGCTCATCCCCGGCAATGGAATTGCCAATGAAACAATTGCCCTCTTTGATATCTTTGGCTGTGAACGTTCGGTCCCCATATACAATTTTGTAGCTCATGGCGTCACCTGCGGATTAATCGGCACAAAATTGACCTCTATTTCATCCCAGTGGTTCACACCATCCTGCACCGTTCGTATTTTTCTCTTGGCGGATGTATAATACGCCTCATATGTTATTGTGCTCTGGCCATCTGCCGCTTCCAGCGTTACAGCATCATCGACAGAATGTTCCACAAGATAGTCCCACAACGCGTCGAATCCGTCTGTATTACCAGCGCTGAAAAAGGTGATTTTATGTCCAATGTATGTACCGATAACATCCCTGATCATGCTTCCATTTTTTACTCGCCCGGCGTTGTCTCCATCCAGCACATTAAAATTTTCTTCGTAGTCAGAAATTGCTACTTTAGCATCAAAAGACTGCCCATTGATCTTGACATAGTTCGCGCTCATAGTTGTCCCCTTATGCCTTGACTAACTTATATCCACGTCGCTTTGACTCGCCGTCCAGCTCGTAGCTCAGATATCTCGTCAACCCAGAGGCGGGCTTTATGATAACCGTGAGCTGGCCGCCGTTAATTCCGCCGCCCGACTGTATCCCGCGGGCAACAGCAGCTTCGATCTCAGATGTCGGGGCCTCGATGTTGGTCCCGCTCTTTTGATCACCTAAAACGGCAAGAAACTCCCGGTTCGGCGGGATAACTGCGCCTTGGGCAAGACGCGGGATAGAAATTTCGTTGATTGCGGGGATGTTGATTCCAAAGGATTTTCCACCGATTCCTGGCACCCAGTCTGGAGTATCAAAACTAATCGTATTTAGCTTTGAAATCATCCAGTTAACGCCCTGGATAATTAGGTTTACCGCACTTTCTAGTAGTCCCACGATGTCATTCCACAAATTTTTGAATACGCTTTTTACCCCATCCCAAGCTGATCCCCACTCACCGGTAAATACATTTTTAACAAATTCAATTACGGCACTAAGCGTATCCTGAATCTTCTTTTTTACTTCTGAGAAAAAGTCTATCACCGGTTGTAGTCCGTCCGTTAAGCCGCTGAGCAATCCACTCATAATAAACGATCCCTGTTCCGCCATAACAGCAGATGGGCTATGGATGCCAAATACGGCCTTAAACCCGTCGATAAACGGCACAAAAATATTATCGTAAATCCACGTCGCTATACCTACCAGCCCATCTATAATACCTTTTAGTATCCCCAGCACAATGTTGCCGCCGCATTGATCTACTTCGTTTGCAAAATACTCGTAAATCCCATCAAAAGCACTTGCGACCGCGCTTCCAATAAATGCGGCTAAAGCGCCAGCCAAGGACCCTAGGGCACCAGCGGCCGAGGCGATCATGCCGGCCCAATCGATATTCACAAGGAGTGTTACTATCTGCCTTCCCAATGCCCCCCAGTCAATATTCTGTATTGTTTCGCTCATGGAATCAAAAAATCCAATCACTGTGCTGCTCGCGGCTTTTGCTACCGATTTCATATCGAGCGCCAATAAAAACCCTGCGGCTGTTTCTATTATGACTTTGAATTTTGCCCACAAAAGCTTCCCGAGATTGTACCAATTGATATTTTTGATCGCATTGTTTACAAGCGTGGCTAACTTGTTCCCTAGACCTAACCAGTCATATGTGTACAAAAACGCCACCATAAAACTGAGTGCTGTATTAAGACCAGCACCCAATGCAGATCCCATTGTCGCCCAGTCAATTTGATTTGCAAAATTATTGAGCGAAGTCGCAATAGTTGCACCGAGCGCGTACACTTTTTCTTGCACGCCGGGGAAGGCAAACATTTCTGCTACATTTGCCGAAAAACCATTGATCCAGCCAGCCATTGCAGATAGGCCCGACTCCAGTCTGGGAATACCGTCGTTAAGAATGCTGTCAACCATTGCGGAAAACGCTTCTCCCCACGAGTCGAAAGAAAGAGGTTCTATAGATACCTCTTCAAACATTTCGGAAGGGGATACGCCGCTGCTTCCACTTGACGCGCTGGAGCTGCTGGACAATTTATTGATGGTATCGAAATTTGCGAGGGCCTTACTTGCATCTTTTGCCGCGCCAGATGTATCTTTCAGGCTCGCCGCATAATCTTCTTGTACCGCCGTTGCTTTTGTATAAGATTTTTGTCCTGTCAGTGCCGCCGTCAGGCGCGCCACATAGTCTGCCGCTTTGGACAGCATATTGATAAACTGTGTCAGAATTGGCGCTACCACGGTAAGAATAGGCGTGAAGGCAGTTGCCAGACTGTTTTTTAACTGTGTTAGGGCAGATTTTACCATAGAAATACTTGCGTTTGTTTCGGTGGAAAACTGCGCCAAATTTTTAAATCCATCTACGAGAGCAGCACGTAACCTATTTACTAGGACGAACACGCTCCGAATACCAAGACCATATTTCAGGAGATTTTTAAATCCCCCCGAAAACGCATTGTTGGATTTTTTGGTTGCTGTGAAAAGGTTTAAAATCGATTTCGCAAGCTTTTTCATGCCGCCCGCGATTTTACCGGAAAAACTTTTGGCAAGGTTTCGAGCAAGGCCAATTGCATTTTTACCCGCCATCCGGAGCCAATTAGCCAGGCCTTGCACACCGGCGCGATAACTTTCTATCCAGCGATTTTTGATCTCATTGGTCTTTAATTTTTCGGCCTCACCAGCAGCCTTGCGTGCAGCCGACTCCATTTCGCCATAGTAGTTTTTTTCGGCGGCAAGCGTTTCTGAAACCCTCTTGTTTGCAGCATCCTGTTTTTTTATTTCATCCGTTGTGCTGGAGATAATATTTTTTAGTTCGCTTATCCGTGCAACGTCTGCGGGGTCGATTTGCGCACTAAATCCAGTCCCTATCGTTGTCTTTTTTTGGAGATTATCCAGTTCTTGTTCCGCTTCTTTTAACTGCGCAACAAGCGAACTTTTTTTATGCTCCCCCACGTACAAGCTTTCATTAAGGCGGAGGATCTTCTTTTTCAGGCGAGACAGTTCCTGCTCCGCCTCTTTTGCAGTCAAATCAATTTCAATAACAACAGAGCCATCGGAATTGCTTGCCATGCGTTCACCTTCTTTGTGGAAGACTTAAATAAGCCATTGACATATGCGCATTAAATGCGTATAATATAATTATGGGGTGGTTAAATGAAACAAAAGGATCTGATAAATCGGTTTCGGAAAAAGGGATGGTGGACACTTCGAGAGGGGGCAAATCATATCATTATGACAAATGGAGTCGATATTGAGCCTGTCCCGCGGCACAAAGAAATCCATGAACAGCTTGCCAAATCAATCATCAAGCGGCGGGGCCTGTGAGCCCTGGTCGGACGAAAGAGAGGGTATATTGTGAAAACTGCTTATCCAATCGTACTAACGCCTGCAGACACTGGATTTGTTGTATACGTCCCAGATTTAGACATCAACACCGAAGGTGATTCTATCGCCAACGCTATTGATATGGGGGCTGACGCTATCGGCCTTTGGGGGATTACTATGCAGGATATGGGGAAGGACATCCCCGTTCCATCTCAGTGCCTCCCAGCCTGTAAAGATGGGGAAATAGCAACATTCGCTGTTGTCGACTTTGACGCATATCGTAAAGCGAATGATATGAGAGTGATTCGGAAGAATGTTACAATCCCCAGCTATTTAAATGAGCTTGCCGAAAAGGCGGGGATCAACTTTTCTCAGGTATTACAGGCAGCGTTAAAGCAGACCTTAGATGTGCAATAGCCGCACCGCACCCTCTGGGGCAGGTTTTATCTCCCGAGCAACTTCATCAATCTTTCTTGCTCCGCTTCGGTGTATTTTCCCTTAATGTCGATAATATCCCTGTTATGTCGGTAAAACTCTTGCTCTGATTTATCCAGTTTCTTTCCTTTTGCTTTTTTTGCACGTATGTTAACGATCTGCGCAAATAAACAATCTCCAATCTCGAAATATGCTGAAAGCCAGGTCCACCAATGCAAATATTCAACACTCCGAGATTCAAAGCCCAGGATTCGGTTTATAGGACTAACGATGCGAGGATAATCTTGCTCCCAATCCATTAGTCGCTTAATTTCCGGCTTTCCATGCTCGGCTTCTCCGCCATTAATAAACCATACGCATTGGTCCAGCGCCTCTTTGTAATCAGATGGCGGGATTGTGTCATAGTCTGGGAAAATGGTAATCAATGTGGCAATCGACTTTTCTGAATTTTCAAGGTCGGGGGTGCCAAGCGTAACCAGCAACTCTAAAATTACCCGGTAGTCGGAGCGGATTGTGTAATCCACTCCGGCTACCGCAAGACTTTTCGGGAGTTCAAAAATCATTTTTTCATATATTTCCCAACGTACTTTTCCAGTTTTGCCCCCAAGTCTCCAGCCGCGTTTTTGTCGATGTTTACTTTAATTTCGTCCATGAACGACAGCAAAAGCACCATCCAAAGAGGGATGCCGTCATTATTTAATGCGTAAACATTCATATCACCAAAAAGCGGGCCGCATACAGGCACCCCGAAAAGGCTGTCAATCATGCCGCGCATTTCTGTGTCCAGTTCTTGGAGCATTGCAAAGGCTTCGTCTCCATCTTCCACCGTGTTCCCGCTTCTCTCTTCTTGTTTGGATTCCAAAGCATTGAACACATCTAAAATCTTCTTTGCAAACTGCCCATCAGTTGGGTTAAAAGCTACGGATACCTTCCCGTTCAGATTGTACGTAACTAACCCAACATCAACGCGAAGTTCTTTCTCCATTTTTATCCCCCCCTATTTTATTCTCCTGATCCCGTGGTAAACGTAACCGTCCCATTTGTGTTAGTCACTGTGCCCACGGTGCGAGTCCCACCATATGTCACTTCAATTGACATTTCGATATTCCCGCCGCCCTCTCCGCCAAGGCCGGTTACGCGTACAGCGCAAGATGTATAACGTTCTGCAAACGACGTACTTTCGTAGTAGTGGCAAATCAACATATCCTGCGCGGAGAGTGCTTGTGCGTCCTGATCTTTTACGGCAAGTCCCCAGATATAGGTCAATGCAGCTTCGCCGCTGTCCAGCGGGCACTGGTCAAAGCTTTGCGTAACAGTTGGCTTTTTCATTGTGGTGAACGTGTTGCCAAGGATATCCTGGATAGTCTCCTCACTCCAGTCATATTCAGCGCTGGACTCTTCAACTCTTGTGCCAAGAGGAGACCACGTCGGGGAAGCACTTGTCCCGGTGTTGATGTATGCGATCAGAAGTTCTCGGCCAATGGCATGGCCCGCCGTAGTGTTAAATTCAATATCTGCCATTATACTGTCTCCTTTCAAACGCCGACCTCATAGGTCAGCTTCATCAAAATCTGGTAGTCCTCATAGCCGCCCTCATAGGCGGCAAATTTTGAGGACTGCGTTGTGGGCTCTACCCGGATCGCCCGAATCTCCTCTCCCAAGTCAGGGAGATTTTTTCTTGCCCAGTCTCCGAAGTGGTTCAGCAGTTCGTCCGCCTCCAGGCGCTTATCATTGCTGCGCCCCGGCTTGATGCGGTAAATCAGCTTAAATTGGTACTCCGCCTGATAACCGCCCAAGATAAATCGTTTTGTGATATAGGTCCCCTGAATGGTGGACAGGGCCATACCGGCCTCGTCCCCCTGATCGGCGATCAGGAACTCATACTTGATAATATCCACCGGCTTCTCCGGGAAGGTGTTGGCCCACACCAGCATGGAGCGGGAAATTTTGTCCACTTCCTCTGCTGCCGCCAGCATGCGGGGCTTGTCGTTGTTAGAGCTCATCTTTCACCGCCTTGTCTGCGACACGGGCCCACTTCTCAAGGTTCTGCGCTTTGCTGGCCTCGAACCAGTGGGATTGGGCCTGCGCGTGCATAGACTTGCTGAACACAAGGTTTTTGTCCGTGACAACCTTTGTACCGCCCTTCGGGGCGTAGCTGCTTCCGGTGGTCGGGTCCACCATCAATTTACCGTAGTAGAGGTAGCGGGCATAGGGGCCTGGATAAATCACCTTTGCCCCATCTACCCGTGTCCGTTTGTCCAGGGACCCGGTCAGCATTGGTACATAGGGCGATGTATCCTTGCGGACCTGGAGCGCCACAGTATGCTCCGCTTTGGTACATCCTTCCGCCAGCTTGTCCTTGATGGCCTCCAAGCCCTCGGTGTGAACGCTGAATTTCAACATCAGTTCCCACCTACCTCCCAGTGAGACATATCCCCGCCGAAGTCCTTGAAGTCCACCTTTGTCACATCGTACACGTCATCATAAGCGGCCTCTATGGTCTGCACCGTCCAGTCTGGGTGCACGGCCTCGCCTTTGACAAAAAAGCAGTTGCGGCCAACGGAGAGGGTCCACAGAGTAGATTTATCATCCGCCCGCCAGTACTCCACAGGTCCGATGTACCGCTTTGCTGCGCCGGTCATGCCGTCCACGGCCTCTACACCAACCGGGATATACAGGTTTACCGCATCTGCCCCTTCCAGGCCGCTTTTTGTCACATTAGAGCCCTTGGAAGCGTCTAGGAGGACCCCGTGCAGAACGGTGATGTAGTTGACCAAAGTGGGCTTAAAATCGTTCTCCGGCAGCTCTGTGGTATCCGTGTTATAGACCGTCACAACATGGGGGAACATATCCACAGGAGCACCCCCTTCCCCGGCATAGGAGACCGGTGGTCCCTAAATACTGCTGGGCGATCGCCGCAAGGGAAGCCTGCGCCGCCTGTGCGGAGGAAAGGGCCTGTTGAGCGCTGTCCCCGCCGCTGCGGTAGGTCTTGGACCAACTGCCTACGCTCTGGCTTTGCAGTTCGCCACCAGAGTTCATGGCGGAAGTCAGAGCCTTTTGCGCCAGCGCCTGCGCCGCGTCAATTGACTGGTACTGCTCCGCAATGGCGCAACAGGCCATTCTCAGCGCGTCCAACTCGCTGTTTGGGTCCGCCCGGCCCTGCGTGTAGTAGTCCAAAAAGGAACTCGCACGCAGGGCAAGGCGGGAAAACTCGGCCTCCTGAATGGCTGTCCCCAGATATGTAGTTGTGTAATACTCATAGTCTGCGTAGGACATTTATGCCGCCCCCTTGATTGCCGCCAGAATGTCGGCCTTTAACATTGAGCTGCTAACCCCGGTGATTCCGTTGGCCTCTGCATACTCTAAGAGTTGAGCCTTTGTCATGCTGTCAAGCTCAACGGAATCATTCAAGGAGGCCGTGCTCAGCAGCTCATTTAACCCCCCGAGGCCGGAGCATAGACGGCGAAGGGGAAGGCGTTGTCCAGGCCGGCATTGTAAGCGTTGATGGGGTTGGGGACCTCCCAGCCCAACCGCATGACGGCGCGGAGGGCCACCATATCGTTCTGCATCAGGTTGTACAGGATATCGCCGGTGGTGGGGTCCTGCACCACACCACTATCAAAAATCTTGAATGTCATATCCTGTCGAATGGCATAGACCAACTGGCTCCAGTCACCCACAATCGCAAGAGATTTCTCCGGATCATAAGCGCCGTTTACGGGGAAATACATACTCATGCCGTCCAGCGCGTAGCGGGTATCACCCTGCATATCGGTCTTGAAAATGGGCTGACCGTTCTTGTCCACCAGACCGCGCAGCTTGGCGCGCATCTGAATGGCAGCCATTACGCCGTTTGGGATGTAACCGCTCTCCTCCACTTTAGCAATTACGCCGCCCTCGCCCATGATATCCTTGAAAATATCGCTAGTAGCCGTCACAACAGCGCTTGCGGTGGTGGCCGAGGGCACAAGGCCATCGCGCCAGGAGGTAGGCTTGTCCGTGCCGTACAGGATTGCGGCGTCGATCACCTTGCCGAATGCCTCAGTCAAACGAGGACGAACCTCGCCCCAAATATCATAATCGCTGTCATCCAACACTGCCTCCGGAATAGGGACAATGACGGCGATCTCCTCAGCGTAAATTTTCTTCTTGTCCCACGCCATGTTGGTGGTCTTTTTCAGGGACGCCTTGGAGTCGTTCGCTCCGGTGGCCGCCTCGCCGTTGACAAAGTAGGCGGTGGGCAGCGCATCCAGCACATTGAGGGTCTGGGTCTTGCTGGTCATATTGGGCAGCCGCCGGGCCATCCGCAGCACGGCGGACTCCGTTACGGCACCCTGGATAATCTCACGGGTCACAGGCTCGGGGATAAGCCCGGAAAGTTTGCTTCTGTCGATAATGTCAGCCATTGATAGGCTCCTTTCTTACTTGAGTGCGCCCCGAATCAGGGCGTTCATTACATCGTTTTCTCCTGTTTTCGTGTTTCCGCCGCCCACAGGAGCAGTCCAATCGAAAGTGATTTTCTTTCGGTCAGCAGTCAGCGCGTCCACGGCCTGCTCGAAGGTGGTCTTATCGTCCACCATCTTTCCGGCCTTGAAGGCGATGAACTCCGCTTCCTCGCCGGTTAGGCCTTTGGATGCGACATAATAGCTTCGCTTGAGCGCCTCCAACTCTGCTTGTGTCGTGGAAAGCGTCCCGGCGGCGGTATCCGCCTCTGTCGTTTTCGTTTTCAGCTGCTTTGCGAGGGAGGCGGCCTCCGTTGCTTTCGTGTCAAAGACATCCTTTTTCACATATCCAGACAGGTCAACAGGGTCGGGGATTTGAAAACTGAGCAGCGCCGTTACTTTTTCGTCGGCGGTCATGCCGTCAAACCCTTCAATAGTGCTTGTATCAATGTTCGCCATAATGCTTCTCCTTTGGGTTTTATAGACTTCTCTGTCTTGTGTTTGGGATTTTCGGCTTCTCTGCCGTTTGGGTTTTAGCGTCTTCTCTGACAAACAAAAAGAGCCATCAACTGCTGATTGTTCAGCAATCAATGGCTCTTGGCTCACAGGCTCTTGGCTCTATGCAATATTTACTTCAATGTCGTGCTTACAAGCTTTACATCGAAATGGCATATGTTGTATTTTGGTATCTGTTCGGACTGGGAAAAGAGACTTTCCGCAATGGGGACAGCAATACCACTTTTTCCCGTAAATATCTTCTTTAATCATTTTCCCTCCGAGCAAGGGAAAAGGAAGCCACATCTCTGCGGCCTCCTTCCCTCGTAGTCTGGTTCTTTGGCAGGCGTGGCGTTCTCCTGCATCTCTCGGGTTTCCCCTGTCAATACCATCGGCGTGTGGATGCCACGAAATTGTCCACCTCAAAGAACCATTCTATTCTACTTGAATTATAGCCGTTTTATTCAGATTTGTAAAGCATTTTCTTCGTGCGCAAGTATCTTCTGTAACGCTTCTCCTCCACTTTGAGAAATGTAATGATAGAGTTCTTATATCCCGGAATGTCCCCCTCAACAGCAAGTCTCAAAATAAGCTGAAATCTTTCATCCGCCTCTACAAACTCTTTCAAAAGAAATGCTGTATTTGGCTTATTTGCCTCCAGAATATAGTCAGGTTCTTCAACAATCTGTTTGAGATATTGTGAATACCGTTCAAAATCATTTGGATGGCGCTCTCTAATGTGCTCGATCCGCTCATCAGTAATAATGACTTCATCGGTCTGGATTTTATCTGCGACTACCTTATATTTCTCAACATCAATTCTTCCGACAGTATGCACAGGAGAACCCCCGCCGTTCGTTTTCTCTATTGTATCACGAACAGCAGGTTTTTCAACTACTTTTACTTCTTCATATACCCTCATCCTCTCCATCTGCATCGGCAACCCCGCTTCCTTGCTGAACGCTTTGTATTCTTTGTTCAGCCGCCGGATGCGGGCAGTCACCGCCTGTGCGTTCTCTGTCAGCCCTGCGGCCTTATATGCTGTCTGTTCACGTTTCAGCTTGCGGACGGTTCGCTCGATCTGCCGCTGTTTCTGTGTGGCCTCATAAGCCGTGTAGTGCTTTCCCTCAAAGTCCACGTCGTGCCCATCATCTATGTGGGCCAGCTCCTCGTCGGTATATGTGCGCTCCATCACGCCATCCACAAAAGCAAATCGTTTATGCCGACAGTTAGCACCCTCCAGGCCGTCCACATAGCCAAGCCCACATACCTCGTAGATGCTCGGATATTTGTCCCCGGCCCTGATGGAGTAAACCCGGCCCTGCCACGCCTTGTGGTTCTGCCAGCCGACGCCGGTATCTCGCGCCCCGATGTGGGCGGATATTTCAAAATAGGGCGTTTCCAAATACTCCGCACTTTGCTCTGTGTATTTGGCGCAGAGTTGGGACACGCCTGTCATCACTGCCCGGCGGGCAGCCACATCAATGTGGTCACGGTGGCCGCTCTCATAGTCAACCTTGCGTATTCCGCTGTCTGCAAGCTGTTTGACGGCGTTTTTGATGGCCTGGTTGTACGAGACGGCCCCGCTCATGACCTGCATTTCTGCATTGTCCAGCGCCCATTGATAGGCCCTCGCCGGGGCCAGCATTGTCCGGCCATTGTCCACCAGAAAGCCCATAGATCGGGTCAGGTTGCCAATTTCTCTCTGCGCCTGTGCCATAATGGCGGCGATGTCGGCGGCACTCACCAGCGTCTCAGGAGCAGTCACCCCAGTAAGGTCCATGACCTCTTGGTAATACCTTTGGTTGCGCTCCACAACATCGTCCAGGAGCTTTTCGAGGTCGCTCTGGCTGATGCTTGCGGTGCGCTGGATCGCCTTTTCGATCTCCGTCAGGTCGATGCCGTGGGAGCGAAGGGCCCGTATGTCCTGCACCGTGACCTCGTTGAGTTGACCGGACAGCTTCAGGCGGGAGCATATCTCGTCAAGGAGGGTTGCCTCCAGGCTGCGGTAAAGTCCGGCTATTTCTTCCGGGAGGGCGTCCAATAATTCAGGAGAATGGATATTTCATCCGGGCATCACCCCCTTACAAATTGAAGATAGGAAAAACAAAATCTTGCGGGTGTCTTAGCGCAGAATTATCGAAAAAACGGGCAACAACTCACGGCGCAACGTCGAACCGAAAGAAAGAACGCATATACGACATTTGGAGGGCGATGAAAGAACGTTGTTACAACCCAAACAATATCAGTTACAAAAATTACGGAGGCAGAGGTATTTGTGTATGCAAAGAATGGCTTGACGATTACACGTCGTTTAGGTCATGGGCCTTATCTTCTGGCTACGCCGATAATTTGAGCATAGATCGTATTGATTGCGAAAGGGATTATTCGCCGGACAACTGCCGGTGGGCGAGTAGGAAACAGCATCGCAATGGTCGGAAGAAACAGGGTTAAGCACGGATGCTATTTCCGCAAGAATAAAAAGGCTAGGTTGGAGTCCCGAAGATTCATTGACGAAACCGCTTAGAGGAAAGCAAAAATAACACTCATTCTACTTCTGTTTGACTTTCCGTGGTTAAGTCCTCCATCCGAGGAAGTGCTTTTTTTGCTTCGTCCGGGCTTTCATTCATCCATTTGGCCCGAAATTCCCAATCGTTCATGATGCCCGCTTGAAGCAACTGCATATCTCTGGAAAAATCTGTCGCTTTGTCCTCAATAATGCTGTCATCAAAGTCCACAGAGATCTCAATATCCTCATTCAGTCCGGCGTTCATGGACGCGTTGCCCAGGCGGAGGATAATGCGGCACAGCTCCACCAGCACTTGCTCCAGAATGATTTCATGTTTTTTGATCGTGCGGAACATGGTGGAGTTTTCGCTGATAACTTGTGTCGCCGTGGTGATGCTCCCACCATCAAAGCGATAATAAGTCTCTCCGAAACCGCACTTACTGGACAACAAATTGAGCTGGTCCTGGATGCCTGTATTGTGCTCCTGTGTGCGGAGGGTCATATCGATTGGGGTAATAACTGCTCCGTCACTCACATCCTCTGGGAGCACATAATAGGCCAAATCGTCGCTGTCAAAGACCGGCTCTCCGTCTAGGTATTTCATGGCAGATGGCTTGACCATGATGCGCTTTTTCCCTAGGACAAATTCGTTGACGTAACTGTCATAGGCCACGTCTGCGCCCTTTAAAACATCAATGGAATTTGCATAGATGGATATTCCAAGTGGGGAATCGTCAAAATTGTTTGCGATATTGGGCCGGTCAATGACAAACCGCCGCCGGTCAGACCCTGTATGTACCACCCGTGGCACCCGTTTAAAGTTTGGCACAGAGGTTAAGCCCACTTCGGTGTCCACATTGTTGTTCCGGTATTTATATAGTCGGTTCTCAATGTCATACAGCCCGTTGACCTTGTGGTGGATTTGCAGGTAACAGTATTGCTCTCCGTTTACGGTAACAATGCTGTCAAAAGCGCACTCCGTAATGATTCCGTTTTGCCACGCCAGCGGCCAGATGTGCTCCACGGTCACATAGTCCATCACAATGCCTCTTGCGCTGCCTGGAACGGGCCCAGTCTCCTTTGCCTCCATTCCCACCACACGCGGAATAAAAGCCACTGTCCCAAGAGCAAACGCCTTTTCCTGCATCTCGTTTGCTTTGACCAGGAAATTATTTTCAGTGAACACTCGGTCAACGAACGCCTGCTCTTTCTGCCCCTCTAAAGTGATTTTTACCTTCTCATTCATCAGGAGGTTTGCCCAGTCCTCCGGGATTTTCTTACCCATGTTGAGAGTGTACCGCTTGCATCGGACCATGCTCGTTCCGTTTCGGACCTTGTACCGGTGGAAGCCCTTCACATCTCCCACATACCAAGACTTCCACTCCTGCACTTTTGTGTAAAACTCCTCCGGCACCGTGGAGTAACCAAGCTCTTTCAGTTTTTCTGTAATATTCATGCCGTTATCCCCATTCTTCGGAATACTCTCTCCAGGGCATATCTAGTAGCGTCAATCAGGTGATTGTTCTCATCAGGATAACCGCTGATAATTTCTCCGCCCTTATTTCGCTCATACTCATAATTCACAAACTCGTTGTATGCATTTGGCGTTCTTCTGCGGTCAATGACAATCTTCCGCCTCTGGAGCCACTTCATGCCGTACTCTACGCTCCCAGGTCCCTTGATAGCCTCCTTGGCTGGGAGCCCCATCGCCCGGTAGTCCGCTGATGATTTAGGCTCTGCGCTGTCGCAGGTAATGTAAGCGTCCTTGTACCCTTTGGAAAGAATCAACTTCCCGCTCGCCTCGTTGGTCAGCTTGTTTTGGTATATCTCGTCCATTAGGTATATTGTCTCTCTGGCGCGGTCATAGTGGAGGCGGATAAAGGCAAATGGATCGGGAAACCATCCCCAGTCCACGCCCTGGTAAATCTTATCGAAGGAAGCAATCTCTTTGTCTGTAATTTCTCGCAATTCCAGGTTTTCAAATACATTCCCGCCGGTCCCAACAGCCTCGCCTAAGTATTCGTGACGGTATGCCCGCTCATCTGTGGCTTTCAGATGCTCCGCCTCCGCCAAGAACTGCTCCCCAAGCCACTCCGGCGGGGCCTCCAGGTATGTGGATTTGTGACACAGCCTGTCCGCCCGCTCTTCCAAACTGTCCTTGTTGGCCCAATTATCCCTGGAAATCGGCGGGTTATAGCTTTCAAAGTTCCAGAACTTAGAGCCACCACGCATAGTAGATTGTAAAATGGTTCGTATCTCTGCCCGCCCTGCGAACTGATCCTTTTCCTCAAAATGAGTAACGGCGATATACCCGAATGGGACCTTGATGGACTTGATCTTCATGGGATCGTCGGCGCCACGGAACATGATCTTTTGACCTGTCGGCTTATAGATCAGCTCCATGGGCTGCACCTTTGCATCCCAATACTGCGCCATGCCCAGCTCTCCAATTGCCCAAAGATACTGAGCATACACGCTGTCCCGAATGGTGTTTGCCACCTTGCGGAGCACCAATGCATGAGTACACGGATTATTTATCAAAAGCAATGGGACCAGCAATGACACACAAGATGATTTCAGGGAGCCACGCCCACCGGAAAGGTCGTAGTGAGTGTGCCCGTGCTGGAACACGTCACGGGCTAGCAAGTGGAAAGCGGGGCCAATAACAGAAGAAAGCCGCACCTCAGACATCAATAATCACCTGCACCTTGCCCTCTTCCCCTTCGCTCTTGACGAGCGCCCATTTATCAATCAGCGTCCCGATTGCCGTAGTGACCTCGGAAGCAGTTTTTGCGGTTTGGATCTTCTCCGGCAGCACGGCAAGGCCCACCTCGATGATGTCGCAGACCTGCTTTCTCCGGCTGTCCATATAGGCCAGGATGTCGGCGGTGTTCTCCTCTTTTTTTCGTTTGAGATTTTCGGTGATCCCTTGAGATTCTTCAATAACTCGTCTGACTGTCTGTCCGCAGACTCCATTTTTTTTTGCCGTGGCGTTATAGCTCTCGGTTTCCAGATAATCAGCCACTATTTTCTTTTTTTGCCTATCCGTCAGCCGTGCAGCCATAATCGCCACCTCTCATATAGTTTCATTTTATTGAGGAGAGAGCGGACCCCGCTCCCCGCCCTCTCCTGATTTGCTGTGGGCCACCCGCCGCAGCTCGGGGCACATCCATAGGGCCGCCCATATCCTCATGCAGATAGGAGCGGCATATATGCGCTGTCCCATTTAGATTGTCACACCTTGCGCCCAAAGCCGACCTACGGCTCTGGATGGTACGCACGGCAGTTTTCAGCGGGACAGCGCCGCATGGGATAGCCTCTGTCTCCCATCTTCCGCCCCGAGGCAGGAGCGGGCGTCTTGGCCCTCGTCCGGACTCGAACCGGCGCACACCCATATCTTCGGGCCGCTCTCCCCACTGAGCTACAAGGGCATATAGCCCTTACGGGCTATGTTGCAGGTTTACGGCTTTGCCTGCGTGCCGCTGCCGGGAGGGAGGCCCGGCAATGAGAAAGGAGGAGGAAATGGAAGGGAGCGGGAGGCATTCGCCCCCACGCTCCCATTGTCGCATATGACCCGGTTATTATGCCTCCAAATGGAGGCATGTACAAAATATTTTTGCGATATGTTTAAAGATTGTGTTCCTGCTCTCCATCATCCCAACAAAGATCGTCCAAACTGACGTAGTAATAATTGGCTATCAGTTTTAGCTCCGTCAATCCTGGCTCTCGCTCCCCGCGCTCATACCGCCTTAGCGCATCGTGGCTTAGCCCCATCAGTTCGGATGTCACCGCCATACTCCGCACCGGACGCCTGCTCTCCCTCAGTTTCCTCAACCGCTCCGGGAACTCATTCAACCGTTATCCCTCCCTAAAAAATATCAGATAATTTTAGCATTTTGTATTGACAATCCGGCAATATTGGCGTATAATATAATCACAGCAAGGGATCTGGCAGATCAAAATCAGGAGGAACAAAAATGGAAAATTACGGATTAACAAAAGAAACCATCGAAACCATAACGGAAAAAGCGGAAAAAATTATGAGCGCGTATGATAGCTACAAGCTGAACGCACGAGAGTGGGAAAACTACGGAAAGCACCGTGTATATGTCACGGTTGGCGGCTACTACGGCAGCAGCCTCAAAAAGACATATAAACTTGCTTGGGTCGATATGGATAACGAGCAAAAAATCACTTGGCAATATTAACGCAGGAAACGTCCCGCCCCGGAGGTCACGAGGGCAGAAGGAGAAAGAAAATGAAAGTAAGAGAAGTTATCAAGATTAAAGAGTGGGTTGACGGGAGCGGGTACAACTATGAGGAGACATACAGCGACAAGCTTGTAGACGTAGCCGCCGAGGAGGACGTACAAGGAGACTTTGGCTGGGACTGGTGGGAGAAAGTTGAGCCCGCCACTGGGACCGGGGACTTGAGGATTGTCGCGGAATATCACAGAGTATCAGATGATACGATGATCGCAAAATTTGAAGCATGGCAAAGCGAAATCTAAAAACAGAAATCTCACCCCGAAACTCACGATGGCAACAAAAAAGGAGGATGTAAAATGGAAAAAGCCAATGAAATCACTCTTATCGCTATGTCCTACTTCGGCGGGAAAGCAGTAGTCAAGTTTTCTGAGGACGGATGGGATGTCGTGTCCGATGACCGCAAAGCCCAAGATGGATATCTCCACTTGGCCGCTTCCGCGCCTGGCGGCATCCCGGATGACTTAACCGAGCCTGTCAAAATACAGCTTATGCGTTACCTGTACAAGCATCACCATGACCTCCCCGGCCTGGGAGTTCCACCTCAAATCAAGTATTTTAGGGGATATAGTCTGGATGACGTGGAGCGGCTCGGTAACGACGGTGAGCACGGATACTACAACCAGGTGATCAAATGAGGCGAAAATACGGAGACTGCATCCGGGCAGACGGCGACTGTACCGTCTGCTCCCTGGTGTCTTACGGACGCGACTGCCGCAATAAGCCAATCACAAATCTGGAGTGGGCCCGCCGCCGTGAGCACATGAGCCTCGACGAGCTATCAGCGCGGTCCGGCGTCAATAAAAGACAGATCCAGCGCATCGAGCAGGGCGAGGGTAAGATGGGCAACGTCACCCTCACCAATGCTCTGGCTCTGGCGGACGCGCTGGACGTGGATGTGAGGGAGCTGCTGTAATGTGCGCTCTACCGCGCATCCCCCCCCCGCACCAAGCCGCCCCATCACAGGGGCGGCTTTTTTGTTTCTCCGCCGGGCGGTTCCGGCAGCGGCATCCAGTGGGTGACAACATCGTGATGTGGCGCTTCAATCCCTATGTAATACCAACCGTCATCGCCCATAAAATATCCTGTTTCTATCATCGGGCTTCCGGCCAGCCTCAAAAAAGTAATTACTTTTTCCCCGGGTTCCGGCAGCCTGTCCTTCACGCTGATCCACTCGCTCACGTTTCCCCACCCTCCATTTCAATCAAAAACGCCGCATTGCAGGCCAAATGCCACAAATGAGGCAAGCCGCTCTCCTGATCGTACTGCTCGCCTTTGAGATATTCCAGCCAGTGCCGGTACAAAGCATCCCTGTAGCGCTGCGGCTCAACCTGACGCCAGTTGTCCGGATCGTGGTACTTGGCGCACCCAAACATGCGTACCGCTGCCACGGCCTCGATCAGCGAGACCGGTACCAGCGTGGGCCGCGGCTTTCCGGCGTCGGCTTTGGCATCTGCTCCGATCCCTCTCGGCCCACGGTTAGGGGACACAGCCTCAGCAACAACCAGGCTATCCATGCTCGTCCTCCTTATCCCGTTCCATGCAAAACCGGATATACTCCTCGATAAATTTCATATCATTTTCGGCTCCATCGATTTTCCCCTTCCAGCCGCAGGAGGGGCAATAAAAAGTATCCCCACGCCCTCCGTTTCCACAGTTTCCACCACAGTTGGGGCACTCAGCGTCGGCAAAAAACAGGTTATTCACTGTCATCCTCCACATGGTTATGCACCCCTTAATGTCCTTTGCGTTGCGGATACCGCCCTCAATGTCCAGGCAGCAGTGCATTCTTCGCATAGCCATCCCCGCCACCTCACAAAACCCACAGAAGGTCATAGTGTTTATAAATCCATTTAAGCGCACCAACAAGGTCATCCTTCGAGATACTGTTGTGTGTTTCCATATCGGCCACCTGCTCAATCGCCATAACCTTTGACTGCATGGCAATGTCTGGGTCATCCAGCCGAAACTTCACAATTTCAATTGCATCCGAAAGAGATACGTTGTAACTGGGGAAACCAAAAATTTTTCGTTCAGTCATCCATGCCACCTCCAAGGGCCTCATCCTTGCCAGGCCGTCCAGTATTGGCCGTACAGTTCCAGGCTAAACGGCTTGATGTGCTTGCAGTATAGATACCCGTCTCTGACTCCTTCTGCAATCTCCAGGCCGCCCCATTGGAGCTGGGCTATCCCTGCTCCCTCAATGTAGATTGCGGTCTCCTGGGTGATGGATTCCAGCTCTGCGCGGGTGTATTGGTGTCTCATGGCGATACCTCCGGCGGGCGGCGGTATAATAAATATCTTTCCCCATAGTCATCCGCACAGAAGGTTTCAAATCCATCAAAATCACAGCACGTCCACCAATCTTCCGAAACACTGTGGACCAGCATGAAACGGGGCTTGTGTAATCCCCATGCAAGATTGTGTACCCATAGCGCATTTACACCGTCCATCTCCCGCAGTTCCTCCAGCGTCAGCGGCTCGTTCGGCTGGGCAGCTTCCGCCAGATTTTCCATTTCCGCAAATTTCTTTGAGCAGTCTGGTTTTTCCAGCGTATACCCAGCAGCAAAAATTTCCAGTAGTTGCCCCGCTGTAAAACCTGTTACGATCTGGAGCTTTGTGTACAGCTCGTCAAGCTCTCTCACTCGATTCACCCACTCGTTCGGCGGGGTGAGGGTGGGCATATGCTCAACGCAGTACATTACCCGTCCCATCAATGCCTTTTGTGCATCGGATTTTGCCAGTTTATTTGCAATATTTGCAATCTCCAGTTCGAGCAACTCTCCATCAATCGCCCTTGCCATCGGTCATTGCCTCCCATCTCCAAATCATCCCGAGAAGTCCTCCCATTTGCACGATTTAAATGCGGCTCGCATATTAACCCATCTTGCAAACCTGCGCTGCTCTTTAGTTGGCTCACCGCCGTCATAATCTCTGTACGGCTGAGCAAATGGGATAATATCCAGCTTGTCCAGTGCCAGTGCGCGCCGGTGAGCCTCCTCCACATCCTGTACCAGCATGTAACACCAAAATCGGAACGGCGCGATTCCCGCCTCTCTCATATAGGCTACCGCCTGCTCGATCACCGGGAGCATTGACGCTGTGTCGCAGCTCAGGCGCACAAACCGTATCCAGCGCAGCTTTGACAGCATTCGGGCTACGTCCGTTGTAATTAGTCTGGCATCCAACCCCTGATTAAAGTCCACCCGTACCTGCGCATGACCCATTGAGTCGATTTGCTCTATCCCATGCGGGTGTGCCAGCACATTGTTGTCCAAGAGCACCAAATCACGGCTGTCCGATCGCTTTATTTTCTCCCATGTAAAGTCCGGGCGTATTGCCCCCTCCTTGCGCGGGACGATGCACCACGGGCAGTTGCGGATACATCCACGGGTCAAAAAGCCGATCGCGTGCTTGACCTGCGGATAGATGCTGTAATCCGGCAAGGTGGCCTCTATCTCTCGCGGGAGGCTGCCGTAGTCTTTGTAACCAGTACCACCGCGGATCACCTCATCCGCCCGGATGATGGTCTCCACGTCCGGCGAAAACGTAAAGACCTTGCTCATATATACCCGGTCGTAGACTTTGAACCCATCCCACCACTCCACGGCGTCGCCTCTTGCTTTATGCCATGCCGACAAGCGCATCAACGCCAAATTTGGGAACCCACTATGCCCATCCACATCAATGAGTCCGATTTTCATAGCTCCTTCTGCGGCCCGTGATGCCTGGAACAAAAATCATTCGGCCCATGCGGGTTGTCATCTCCGTCACAGTACCCAATTTGGTACTGTCCCCATCCGTTTCCACCCCAAAGGACACAGGTCTTACAGGTCTTTGGGGGCTCTCCACCAAGTAGTTTATACGCCGCATCCCTCTCACGCTTCACTTGCTCCAGCTCGGCCCGGAGCGCGGAGAGCGCGGCGGAGGCATCCGCCGTCATGCGCGGGATGCATCTGCTCATATCCCCGCCCGCATAGTAAGCGTAATTTCTGCACTGCCGGACGTTCGGCTGACTCCCGCACAGCCTTATGGCCTCAATCAGCTTATCAATATCCACTATGTTCCTCCTCCTGCCCGCGCCACCCACTGCCCATACGTCATCCCATGGGCCCGGGCCTCCGCTGCCACTTGGGCCAGGCTTTGCCCCTGTGGTCTTGATTTCGTCCGTTTCCGTTCTCTCCGCCTGGCCTCCCACTCAATATCCATACACTTTGAGCACAGGATGCGGCCTTTCCGTTTGTTCCGCCCCGAAAACTCAATCCCGCATCGCTCACAGGTATAAATCAGTATTTTTCTCATATTTCCGTACCTCAACCAGGATAGCGCCTCCGTCCCAAAACTCGTGGGATACTTTACGCACCCACTTTCGGTTATCATCCGGGAGCAAATAGCCCTTCATGGCGTCTACCACGGCTTTCCCAATGACGGCGTGGTTATCAATGTCCAGGTTATCGTCCCAGCAAAATCTGACTTCCACCGGTCCCGTCACCATTTTCTTTCTGACCTTCGCCTGTTTCATTGCCGCCCAGGCGATGGTGTGCAGCTCCTGCGCGTCTTTTTTTCTCACCTGATGGTGTTTCCCGGCGTAGTAGGCATTCAGCCCGTACCGCTTGTTCCACGCTGTCTTACCCGCTTTGGTGGGCGGATATGGGATCATAAATTTAATCATGGTCCAGAGCCCTTCCCGCCATTTCCAGCGCCTCCACAAACTGCGCATATATCTCGTCAAAATCAGACCCAATGCCGATCATGGCCCGATATTTCATCTCCATCCCTTTCAGGATCGCCCTTGCCCTTCTCCTATCCACGGTGGCGCACCTCCAGTATTCGTCCGCTCCTCATGTACCAGTTGAGCTCAATTTTCCCCGTCCTACCGTGGCGGTTCTTTGCCACTGTGACCTCCATGGGTGTGGGACCATATTCGTCCGCATCCTCTATCGCCGGCCTGTGTATGAGCAGTACACCGTCCGCATCCTGCTCTATGGCTCCGCTGTCCCGCAAATCGGAAAGTCGCGGCTCCTGGTTTTGCCGCCCCTCTACTCCCCGATTGAGCTGTGCCAGACATAGAACTGGCGTCTCCAGGCCCCGCGCCATCCGCTTGAGCTGATTACTTGTGCCAGTGACTCGCTCATAAAGACTCTTACCTGCGTCGTGCTTCATCAGTCCCAGGTAGTCGATGATCACCACATCCGCCCGGTTCTGTTTGGCGAGGAACTGAATTTCAGAGGTGTTCAGGGAGGCCCTTCTGTTAAAAAACAATGGCCGTTTGGCGAGCTTCACGAGGCTTTCCCCCACGGCTTTCCGCTCCTCCTCCGACAGTTCTCCCCGCAGGATCTGGGCCGCCGTGGCACGCCCCACATCCGCCGCCACCCTGCGGGCCATGAGCTGCTTTCTTGACATCTCCAGGCTGATAAAAAGGATTCGCCTCCCCCTTTCCAGCATCCGTTCCGCCAGCGCTGCGGCCAGCGTGGTTTTTCCGCAGCCAGGCCGGGCGGCCAGGATATACAGTCCCTCCCGGATCAGACCGCCCCCCAGGATGCGGTCAAGATCCGAAATTCCGGTCTCCACGAAGGCCCGATACCCCTCATCTACACGGTCCAGGTCCTCCAGAAGTTCCGCAGCCGCCTCCCGCGCCGATACCACTCCGGCGTCGTAGCTGCCCTCTGCGATGCGCTCCGTCAGCGTCAGCAGCTCCGTCGCCTCTCCCAGCGGGTCATGGCCCGCCAGCAGGGCGTCCGCCCGCTCCTGTATGCCCGCCAGCAGCTCCCGGCGCAGAAACTCCGTATGCAGCGCCTCACAGTATGCCCCCACATTGGCCGCCGTCAACGTGATCTCCATGGCCTGCTGCGAGAAGGCGTCGTCCCACTCCGCCGCCCGGCTCCGGATCGTCACGGGGTCTACCGTCGCTCCCTCGTCGGAAAGCTCGCAGGCGGCCTCGTAGATGGCCCGGCACCGCCGGTCCCCGAACATCTCCGGCGTAATCGTCCGCCGCACCTCATCCAGACACCTGGGGTCGATCAGGATGGACCCGGCAAGCGATACGTCGGGCGATATGCCCTGTTTCATGCTTTCACCTCTACATCTACCAGCTTCCCATCGATCTCCACCGTCTGATATCTCTTTGCAGGGCGCGGCGGAGCTGTGGGCGGTTCTGTCTGATTTCTCCGCTTCTCCAGCTCGTCCCAGTCCTCCATGCTCTTCACACCCTGCTTCCGCTTGGCGTCCAGTACGCCTTTTACATATTTCCAAGTCAATACACCGCCCTCGATGGCCTCGTCCATCCCGCGAATGCAGCATTCAGGCCCCATAGCGCTGATATATGCCTTCAACTCATCCGCTGCCCTTTGGGTCATCTGGGGGCAGATGTGGTCAAAATAGTAACCAAACACATGAGCGATATCAGGGTCCTTACGCGCGCACGCGCGTACCTCCTCTCCTTTACTTTCCTTTACTTTACTTTTATAGGCATTTGCCTGGGGCAAATGACCATCTGCCGGTGGCAAATGCTCATTTGCAGGTGGAGCATTCTCATATGAGGCGCACTTTTCCAGACCCCTCGATTCTTCATCGTTCAGGAGCCAGTAATCTGATATGACGGCTTTTCTGCGCCGCTCCTGGATCGCGGCGTAGAATCGCCTCTGTATACCTCTACTCGTTAAGATGCCCCACCCGTCAAACAGCCCCTGATCAAAGAGACCAATTTGCAAGCAGTATCTCACCGTCTCCTCAACGGTCCCGGACCCAATGCCGCCCCCCATCCGCCTTGCGGTGGATGCAGAATCGTCATAAGCCCAACGGTAGAAGTATCCGTCAAATTTGTAAGCCATCTGGCACAGGTAAAAATAAATGCCGAACCCGGTCCAGCCCTGTGCGTCCAGGAGCTTGTCGATCTTTGTGTCGCCGTCAAAGAGATTCACCGACCACCCGGCATAGTCAAGCCCGGTCTTCGGTTTTCCCGCCATGATCTCGGTACCCCCTTAAAAGGGGAGATCGCCGTCATCGTCCTCAAGCTCAGCGAATCCGTCTCCAGGCTGTTGAGGCGCGGCATAGCCGCCGCCATCGGCGTCCCGCTTGGAGTCACCAAAATAGACGTTGTCGGCCACTACCTCTGCGGCGGTGCGCTTATTGCCGTTCCGGTCCGTGTAATCCCGGATCTGGAGACGGCCTTCCACGACGGCCATACGGCCCTTGGTGAAATACCGGGAGACAAACTCGGCGGTGGAGCGCCAGGCAACCACATTGATGAAGTCCGCCTTCTTCTCCCCGGTCTCCTTGTCCTTGAAGTCCCGGTCCACGGCTAGAGTAAATGATGCCACTGCGGTCCCGGTTTGCGTCTGACGTAGTTCCGGGTCTCTGGTGAGCCGCCCCATGATAAAAATTTTGTTGAGCATGCTTCGCCCTCCTATAAGTAACTTTTCCCGATCAGTTTTCGAAATTCTTCCCGACTGTGTGTCTCCTCGTATTTCTCTTGGCACTCCCGCTTAAGCTTTAAGTCCAGGTCTCTGTTAAAATGCACTCCATACTCGGCACCATTGTGCCAGTCCCAGCGGAGCCATACCCAGAACCCGTTTGCCTCGCTGATTTTGCGGTTAGGATTGCCGAAATAAATATGATGTCTATGGAGCCCATCTGTTGCCCCTGTGAGGTAGCACTCTCGCGTATCGCCCTGTAAAATGCTATCCATCAAACAGCCTGCCAGCGGTCCATCAGACCGGCCAGCTCCTCCGGTGTCATAGTCTCTATCCCTTGTGCTTTGCACTCCTCTACCACGCTGCGGATAAGGCGGGTCATCTGCTTGGTGTTGTATTGACTGCTGCCGTAATAGGCCCGGATCACCACCTGCTCCCCATCGCGGGTGTAGTCCACATGCTCCGTGACCCACCCGGTTCCCAGCCGGGACCATGCCACCTCAAAGGTTGCCGCCTCTTCCGGCGCAAGGTGGAAATCCCGGAAGACACCAATCTCCCGGATAAAGCCCCGGTACATCTCCTCCTTGGTCTGTCCCAGTGCCGCCGCAAGTTTGTCCAGCAGTACCCACAGGTAGGCGTTAGCGTCCAGGCTTCGCCTACGGGGCTGTTTCCTGGCCTCCACCACCCAAGCGCCGTCCATCTGCTCAGCAATCTTGGCGGCTGATGCCCGGTCCCGTGTGCGGAACGCCGCCCAAAACCCCTCACTGTCCTCATACCAACGGGCCTTGTCACAGGTCAGTATCATGCGCCAGCATCCGCCCTTCTTCGGCCCTCCGCCTTGGAGCACTTAGCACATAGCGCTCGCCCAAACATCTCCGTGGATCGAGCTGCCATTTCTGCGGCGGTGATGGCTCTCTTACCATCGTTGTATGGCATAATCTCTTTCCCACAGTCCGCGCAAGGAGGCCCTGGAGGCTGTATATTTGCCTGTTTCGCATCTAATTCCGCGCTGGAAATCTTGTCAGGGTCCTCTCCGGTCGGCAAAGCAAATGTCCTGAGCCACATGTACTTAAATGCATACGTCATCGCCTTGCCGCTCCCCTTATCCTGCGTGTCCGCGCCGTCTCCGCAAGATGCGATCTCTATGTATTCCTTGGGGTCTTCCACATTGACCATCCGATATGTCACATCCACGTGGGTAATCGTGCCTGCACGATTCGTGGCCTGGGCCACTGGGTACACAATCAATTTGTGCTTTAACAGCTCCGCCCGCATGATAGAGGTGACTTTTTCTTCTGACAGGGCACGATAACTGGTTTTGTTAAACTCTACCCTATCGTCCTTTGCAAGGTACTGGATATCCCCCATAATGGAGGCAATTTTTTCGTAAATATTCAATTTGGCCTCCTATATTCCAAATTTAGAAACCAGCCTGTTCCAGATGATGTTGCACACATCATCAGACAAATACTTTTTGTTTTCTTGGTCTGCTGCCTCCAAAACTGCTGTGATCATCTCTTTCCGGTGCTCCGTTTCGGCTAAATCTTCCCGACATTGCGGGCATAAGGTTTTACCTCCGCAATCTGGCTCCGCGTCGCTGCCCCAAAGCTCTGCTCCACAATGTTGGCAATAAGCCTCTGCGCTGCGGTCTTGCGGATCGTCCATTATTGGATGCAGCATTCTTCGGCCTCCCTTTTAAGCTCATACACCGCATTGTTTATGCCGCTGTGCGGGTTGATCCGCTTATCTATTACACGTACAATGTCCATCTTTTCCAACTCATTGAGTCGTGGCCTAACCGCATTGAGGTCTCCAAACCCTAGCTTGTCCGCCACCTCAGCCGCAGTCATCGGTCCCGTCCTGAGTGCCGATATAATTAGAGCTTGGCGCGGCGTGATCGTGGACAGCGCTCGATTATACCCTTCTTTTCGGGTTTGTTGTGTAATTCGTTTCGACATATGATCACCCATTTTTCTGGGCATTTGGTTCCACCCAATGCCCAGAAATAAGATTTGTTGGCTTAGTGTTTGCCTCAACAATCGCAAGGCTAGACCATAGCTCGATTTTGACGCGAATCCCGGCGAAAATCCCGTATCCCCAGCCAGCCTCGATGTCATAGCCAGCCTCGATGCCCCAGCCAGCCTCGATGCCCCAGCCAGCCTTGATGCCCAAGCCAGCCTCGATGCCACAACCAGCAAAAATATGTTTTACATTAATATCTGCCTCAAACTCGATTCTGCCTGCAAAAATAATAACTTTATTGCGGTCCTCAATCGGCTCTTGGTAGATGCGCACATCGTCTGTAGGGCCCAGCTTATCCAATAGCCATTTGCCAAAATCAACACGCCCCGCATCAGCGCACTTGTCAAGCGTCTCCTGGTATCCTGCGCCGTCAGGAAACGCCTTGCGAAACTCACGTTGCCCGTCTCGACACGCCCCAAGCTCTTTTAGATAGGCCAAAGTTATCCTAAAATCCCCGGTCATTATGCGCTCCTCCATTCCTCAGCCGCCTCAAAGACGGCGGCTGCATATGTCCTTTCCCCATTGTCATGGCCCCACCGATAAGCCGTAAGGGCCGCGTCCTGGGTCTCATAGCGGCCCAGCAGATACCCTAGCATCCACACGCCGCACTCAATGTTGCCTGCAGGCGTCATAGGGTCCGCTCCGGTCTCCGATGTCAGCCATGCGTGGTTGCTGGTCCTGATCTGATAGAGCCCGATATCTTTGCCGTCCGGACCGATCGCGTCCACATCAAAACCACTCTCCACCTCGATCACGCCAAGCGCAAGCGGTACCTCTACGCCGCTCTCCCCGCAGGCATCCAGCAGAGCTATGTACAGCTCGTCCGATAGTGGAGTGGGATTGATAAGCTCTGCCTCTAATAATTCCCGCGCCAGTGCGGGCCCGTCTGGGTGCTTGTCCAGCGTGTGGGCGATGGATGGGCCAGCATCCAGCGCGTAGACCCCGCAGCAGGCCGCAAGACAAATCCCAGTGGCAATGCCGGTAAGGACGAGGTCCCGCACTGCGCTTGACGGCATACACCGCCTTGTGGTATAATCCCTGCTGTGTGATGGTATACGATTCATTTCGTGTCCCTCTTCCGCGCCCCGCTTGATGCCAGACAAGCGGGGCTCTCTTATGCAATATAGGTTTTTTTGATCTCCACGGCGGTCTCGTTGTGGTATTTCAGCCACAATTCGATTAGATAATCCAAGTGCTCCTCTTTGAGGGTCTTCTTCTCTATTTTTTTCTCAGTCTCCATTTGTGCGCCCTCCTTACTGCTTTTTATTGTCGTGTGAGTCTGGGGTGAGCTTATTCCCGTCCTCGTTCCCCTCCTTCCTGACCGCTTCAATGAACCATTCAAGCGGTTTTCCCGTCAGAGCCTCTACAGCCTCGCTAGTAAGTTTGCGGGAATTGTGGTTCTGCTGGACAAGATCACAAATTGGGGCTTTACTGTTCATAGCCAAAAAATCCTCCTATTCTTGCCAGAGGCCGGAGGATGTGATATACTGTCTCCGATACCTCGTAGCTGCGTTACGTGGTGTCATGCCCTGGTCAGTGTCGATATCACTGACCGGGGCGCTTTTTGTTGCGGTCCCTTCCTTGCAGTGGTATACTGGGCGCGGAAGGGGGGTGAAAATGTGGAAAAGAAACTTACAAAAGACGCGGATCAAATGATCTGCGAGATTTATTCCGTCTATTTAGAGCGTCACACTAATGGCGTTCCTAAAAGACAAGCTAAAGACTTTGCTGACCAGTCTCTCTGGCCTGAAAAATACCGGGCCAGATGGATGTCGCCGGATGGTAAAGACACACTAAAGGAACTGAAAGACGCAGGATTCATCCGCTACTTCATCTACGGCGGTTTCGAATTGACGAATGAAACTATCCTCTACATGGAAAACCGCTTTAAGAACGGAATATCTGAAGTATTGGAATGGCTGGGAAAAATCAAAAATGTCATCCCATTCGCCTAACTCTTACACCAGTAATCCCTGTATTCATCAATGTCAATGTCGGCCGCTGAGACCCGGAGCACCACCTCCGGGTCTTCGCCTGCTTCAATGCGGAGATCAAAGCCAAGAACATTCTCAATCTCCATGTCACCCAGAAAGATACGCCCGTCTTTTGTCACTTTAAAACTATTCATTATTTTCACCTCTTCGTCCCGCCCCGTCAGGGGCGGGCTTCTTTTTCTCCATTGGTGTGCTCATTTGCCTTCTCCGCCGCAGTATGTCCCCCGATACCTCATAAACGGGGCGTTTCCTTTGAGCCGTCACAGGACAGAAGCTCATCCACGGTCACGCCATACAGTTTCGAAAGCGGTTTTCTAAAGATCCGGTGCGGGAAATGATCTCCGGTCTCCCATTTGCTGACTACTGATTGATCTGTTCCGATCTTTTCCGCTACGTCGGACTGACGAAGACCGGTGCGTTCGCGGAGTTCTCTAAGCGTCAAATCAAAAAAGCCTCCTTTCTAATTCATTAAGAAAAATCCTTGTATACGAAACACTGTGTTGACAACAACCAGAAAAACCTATATTATGAGAGTGTCATCCAACAAAATATCGGCTTTTCAGTCCGCAAAACCGCTGCACGGTGTGGGGGCCTGGTTTTTTGTTGCCTTGTGGTGTGGCGTATGACAGTATTATAGCCTCATAATTTTAGGTTGTCAATAATATATCCTCATTTTTTTAGGACATCCAAAAAATAAATCCGCCTTCCTCGGATTTTGAAGGGGGGATATTTTCTTGGGCTTAAAAGTATTTTTTGAAAATGGCCAGGTTGTTTTCACTGTACCAGACATCGGGGATTCGTACTACGAGCGCCGAGAGCTAATTAACGAAGCCGATATTATTGTTTCTGATGGAATCGAGTATGATTTGACGAACAGAGATTCTATTTACTCAATTAAAATCCCGGAATATGTATACCAGCACAAAAACAAACGAGCGCAAGAACTTGGTGTGACGGGGTATCTTGAGTACATTTTGAGAATGCACTCTGGACTTTTATGGGCGCAGAAAAAGTATGATTTAGCCATCCCGTGTCTTGCAAAAGCAACTCAACTCATGCTGTATTCAACAATCGGGTGGAGCAGAAAAGATTTTTACAGAATAGTAAATTGGAATATTGCTCTCGGTCGATTCAAAAAAGCAAAAGAATGGAAAGAATGGATTGAAAGAAATACAAAGTCAGATAAAGATATTATCGAGGAATCTTTTTCTGATGTGTTGCAATCTTGCGCTTCTCTAAAAACAGACTTGGTAGAAGTAGGAGATGTCCGCGCTTGCTGCGGAATCTGCGCAAAATATAGAAAACGTATTTATAGTTTAACTGGGAAAAATAAGAGATTTCCAAAATTCCCTAAAGACTTCTGCGGTGAATGCGGACTTCATGTATCCCCGTTTGTGTATGGGGTGATGGAACCTTCTTTTGACAGCAAGCACTACATTTTGTATAGTTGGAGGCCTTTTAGGGATGACAGAACAGAATTAGAAAAGCAAAACCATATTGACAAGCTTGCAATGATTGAACAGATGGAGAAAAAAGAGCGGATTTCTAAGCTAAACCACATAATTTACTATTTTTTTCAACCAAAGTTTTCTGATATTTTTCCGAAAACGGTATCCGCTTTTTCTCGAATGAGAAATGCAAACACTGACAAATACCAAAAAATAGTTATAGCAATAGAAGGCGCTGGATATAAAATTCCAGAATCCTTGGAAGAAGCTGCTGACCTAGAAGAAAAACAGTTTTTATAATAAAAAGAGGGTTCTGCATGTCAAGAAGAAAGACAGTTGCATTAAATCTAAACATTGTGAAACCACTGATAAAGTCAAAATGCAGGAATAATGTTATCTTTTGCGAGCAAATGGGAAAACACCCTCGCTGGGTTTCGGACTGGGGGAAAATTCCATCCAAAAACCTCCCATCCCCCGAAGAGGCTGCCCTTATGTGTGCTATCCTACAAGTCACACCAGAGGAGATCCTCACAGAGCCCGAGGACATTGAACTTGTCCAAGGCCTGATCGACAGCCAGCGGCCTGAACAAAAAGAAAAGCCCGCCCCCATCGGGGACGAGCCTAACAAGAAAAAACTTCTTGATTCCGTTGATTCAATGGATATGTCGGAATTATTAGAACTTATGAAAAAAGTAACTAATGCTATACAAAAGCGAGGGAATAGCTAATGGAGTGGGATGCTAAAGTCCCTATTAGCGAAATCGAATTATCAAAATCTGAAAAGAAGGTACTCTTAGCCATTAAGAAATCCGGGATTTATGCAGAAAGCCAAATCATGGGAGACGTGCAGCGGCTTCGTCACTTTGGTCTTGCCGAGGTTCAATCTGTACCAGCTAAAGACGGGATTCCAAAAGTGTCAAGTATTGGACTAGCCCAAAAGGTTTTTATAACAGACAAGGGAAAAGATTATCTAGCTTACATTCACCAAAGGGACTCGCAAAAGAAGTCCGACTACATTCATGATTGGATGATTGCAGTTGTCTCTGCTTTGGCTGGTGCTTTTCTCTCAGAGCCACTATGGACACTTCTACGCACTATGCTTTCTATGCTTTCGCAGTAAAATCCGCACATTGCGCTTTCAGCTTTTTGTCGCAACATATTTTGTACATTCCGGTGCCGTCCGTGCAGAGGATGCCATGCTCGCAAAGCGCACAAGCATTTTCAAAGTTGTCATATTCGTGCCCGTTCTTCAGTATGATACCAATTTCGGTAATGAGGCTATTCATGGATTTTTCAAGCGTTTTTTTCGTTACAAACATATTTACACCTCTTATTTTTTAATAACTCTTCAAGGATTTCCGCACATTCCTTATCTGTTAATTCCATTATAGCACATTTCAGCTTATTTTTAAGATCATCGGGCGCAATTTCATCATTCAATATCTGGTTTATTGTCGGCGTCATCTTTTTGCGCCCTCCTACACTTATTTTTTGGAAAATGTTTCTTTTGGATTATATTAGCATATATTGTCACAAACTGTAAATAAGTAAATGGTGAACTATTTGTGAACTTTTACTATAGTTTATATTTTAGAACATTAGTTCCATTAAAGCAATAGCCACACCTCCCAAATAAATCCCATCTATTTTGTTAAGCCTGTAGAATTTATAGGGCAACAACAAAAGAGACGTTTATTGGACTTTTAGTGTGATATCATATAGCATTTTTGTGCAGAGTGCGGATAAAATAAGGAGGAAGAGGAAAATGAAGGCAAAGAAAAAGCGTAGCGTATTGTTGCTCATTTCAGCAGTGATAGGGATTGCTTACATATTGTACAGCATTTCTTATTGGACCGGCGCTAATTCTGGCGTGGATGGAGCCGAAGCGGTCGGGGCAGGCATTGCAACGGCGCTTGTATTCCCACATCTGATCTGTACTGGACTTGCTGTCATTTTCACCATTTTGGGATGGTCTATGAACCACAGGGGTTTTGCTCTGACAGGTGCGATCCTGTACGCTGTTGCTATGATTTTATTCCCATTATATTTCTTCTTTGTGTTGATCGAAATGGTTCTTTCCTTTGTCGGTTTCGCAAAGCTTAAAAAAATAATCGCTCAAAATGAATCTGCTCATGCTAAAACTCCAGAAAAATAAAAATCCCCCGCCCCAGTGTTGACCGGGGTGGAGAAGGGGCAGGAGAACGTACTATTGTGAGATATAGAAATAAAAGTAAAGGCTGTGAAATGAGTTTTATGGAGTGACCCACCCGCCGGTGCGGTAAAAATAGAGCGAAGAAAGAAGGAAAAGAAAATGAAAAAGATAGCATTAATCCTCGTGCTTTCCATGCTGGCCATGGTTTCTGGATGCGCGGTATCCGATCCAGGGGAAAGTGTAGAGCCGCAAAACAGTTCAGCTCCGACACAAATTGAGCCGCAAGAGACGCAGGAAGTGCAGGATACTCCGGAACCCGAGGTGTCAAGCAACATTGCAACGCTCGGAGACTATGAAGTAGAAATTAAATCCGCTGTTTTAACCGAGGACTATGAAGGTAACCCCGCTATTGCGATCACATATTCCTGGACCAACAACAGCGAAGACACCACCAGCGCAATGGTTGCTGTCTCCTGTTCTGCATTCCAGGACGGAGTTGGGCTGGAAACCGCCATCATCATGGACGACTCCGTTTATGATTCTGATTCGTTCATGACGGAGGTTCGCCCCGGAACTACCATTGACGTACAAGCAGCATTTGTCCTCTCCAATACCACCTCCGTGGTGGAGGTCGAGATCGGCGAGTGGCTCACCTTTGACAGTGATCCGCCGATTGCCTATATGGAGTTCGATCCGGCAGCGCTATAACAGAATAAAATTCCTCGCCCGGCGCTACCAACACCGGACGGGGAGATGAATGAAATCCCCTCCCCGGTGCTGGCCGGAACGGGGCCTTGACAATTTGGCGTAGGGCGGCTATACTGGGGATAGAGAGAGGGCGCTACCGGCAGACGGTTGGCCCCTCAGCTTAGATTACAGAAGTAACCGCTTGCTTGGAGGCTGGGCGGTTACTTCTTTTTTGCCTGAAAAAACAGGCCAACAATGCCAATGATCACAAGGCAGAACTGAAACAGCTCTGAGTATGTAAGCATAAGCATCACCCCCTCTTGCGGTGGAGGGGGCAAGAAGTCCCCTCCGGGATGGAGGGGCCAACCGCCTACCGTTGCGGGTAGCGCCGAACCCAGAATATCATATTGTCGGCGGAAATGCAAGGGAGACCTATGGCAAGGTGGGGGAGGGGGCAAGTTTATGACGCGAGCAGCTATATATATCCGCGTGAGCACCGAGGAGCAAGCAAGGCACGGCCTGTCCATGGATGAGCAGGAAGCCCATCTAAGAGATTATGCAAAGGAACACGGCATGAAAGTTGTGGATTGCTATTTAGATGCCGGGAAGAGTGCTCGTAAAAGATATACAAAGCGGCCAGAATTTATGCGATTATTGGCGGATATTGAGTCCGATAAAATTGATATGGTATTGTTCATAAAACTGGACCGGTGGTTCCGTAATATTTCAGATTATTATGAGGTTCAGCGCGTCCTCGATGCCCATAACGTTACCTGGAGAGCCACACAAGAGGACTACGAAACAGTCACGGCCTCCGGTCGGTTTAAGGTAAATATTATGCTCAGTGTCGCCCAGGACGAGGCGGACAGAACCAGCGAACGGATTAAATTTGTTTTTGAGGGTAAAAAAGAGAGAAATGAGCCCATAACGGGGAAGGTCCCAAGGGGGTACAAATTGGATGGGAAGTCAGTGGTCATTGACCCGGTCACCGGGCCTATGGTCCGCGCTGCGTTTGATATGTACCTGGAAACAGGATCGATCTCAAAAGTAATTAAAGCATATCCACAGCTTGAGTTGACTTACTTTTCGGCGCGGTATATGTTTTCAAATCCCGCGTACATGGGGCAATTCGCCGGAATATCAATACCCGCCATCATATCCCAAGATGAATATAAAAAAGCGGACTCTCTCCGTGGACGCATTGTCCGTAAGACGACACAAAACCGGGTGTACCTCTTTTCCGGGCTTTTAATCTGTCCCGAGTGCGGTAATCGCTTGGGAGGATTTTCGGCATCCCGAGTGTATAAAGAAACTCATTACTACGGGTGCAGTTCGCACAGGAAAATGACCGGATGCCCAAATAATAAAAGTTATAATGAGGAAAAAATTGAGGAGTACATGCTGGACCGCATAGAAGCAAAAGTACAGACATCAATTATTAGCCGCAATGAGCAGAGAGCTGTATCACACAAGTCCCAGAGAGACGCGATCCAAAGAAAATTGTCCAAGCTGTCGGAGCTCTATATATCTGATTTAATCTCCCTCCAGGATTACAAAAAGCAATTTAGGGCGCTTAATGATGAGCTGGCAGCAATCCCGGAAGATATCCCGGATATTGACATTGAGGCATTAAAATCCCGATTTTGGGGCGACTGGAGACAGTTGTATGATGACTTGCCACGGGACGGTAAGCAATCTTTTTGGCGTAAAACAGTCAAAAAAATCTATTTATCTAGCGATTCAGTGGCCGATTTTGATTTAATCTAAGCCGTTATATAATATGATTAAACCGTCAGGTTTTATCATATTATATAACGCATAAAATGAGCCCCAGAAACTGGGGCTCATTTGCTACACTGCGTCTATTTTCCGCATAACGCTATTGTACACTCTTGTGTTGACTACTTTGAGCGTGTCCATTAACTCATCCATGATATCCCACACCGCCGCAGGGTCTTTGCCCTCCACGGCCCGCAAAAAGTCGCTGTCGCCGTACCGGATTACACGAGTGGGGGCTTCCAGGTCCGCTGGTGTTGCAGAGTAGGCCCGCTCATAGCCTTGATCTGCATGCCGGGTCATTTGGTCCCGGATTGTGTAGAGGCTTGCCAGCTTTGCGTAGTTACTATAGCTGGAGTCTTTATACTCCAGTTCGGCGATTGCTACGCCGATTTCTTTGGCGTCCAACATATGGCCGCCTCCTTTTTAGGTGGACTCTAGCTGGTTGATACAACGGCGGATTGCATCTCGCTCTTTGTCATTACTGGCGTTACGCTCCATCTCTTCCAGCTGCGTCATCATGTGCTCTTTTGCCCCATCTCGGCTATAACGGCCCATGCTGTCGCGGCGGCGCTCGCTATAGTCTCCGCCGTCTCTGCTGTAGTGGCCTCTTACATAATGCTTGCCACGGCTTGCGTAGCTGCTTCCGCGCCCATAATTGCCACGGCCCTCCATCTCCCAGTCTCCGGCCTGGCTATAGCCACCATCCTCATCCATGATAATGATTTTATCAATGTTTTTAATGGTGTCTGTGAGTTTATGGATAGTTTCGAGGTCGCCTGCGGACATTTCCTGCTTTTTTGCGATTTCGTCCAGCTCGTCGCAGAGCATTTCGCGTAGGTCCTCTAAGGCTCTCATGCTCATAATATCTCTCCTCTCCATTAGCATACACGCTCGGCAATCAGATTGCTGTTTGCAACATTGATCGCCTGAGTGCTGGTATTTTCGACTGCTACCGTCACACAGCATCCACGCGGCACCTCGATAAAGACTGCCGTGAACACGTTGAAATAGTCTTCCACCGCAGCGGGCGTTACAATTGCAGTTGCGCTGGCAAGCGGCTCACCGCTCACAGACAAAGCAATGGAGATCGGAGACACGGCCCCGCCGGTGGGGATTGCAATGTTTCCGCCAAAGCTCACTTTGTACCGTGCCCGGCACTGGTTAGTCTGGCCCCGCAGGGTCACAATGCCAGCTCCTTCACGATGGACGATACAGCTTCCCCCAGATACGGAAGTTTCGGTAAGGGGCACATTCTGCCCAGCGGCTACAGTCACAGGGCCAATATTCGTATACTCAGCCATAAAATCAATCCTTTCTAAATGCCTCGATTTCGAGGCGGTTAAAATAAGCGGCGAGGCCATTGCCCCGCCGCTATGTTCAAAATCGGCACGGGGCCGAACAATTTCGTGATGTCACGAAATAGATGCAGTTATGCAGTTTAGCAGCCGCAGGGATTGCAGCAGCTTCCATAAACACCTGTATAGGGGTTTGCCACCTGATAAGCCGGGACGGGCAGAGGTGCGGTGCGGCGAAGAATCTCCGCAGTATTCGCATCCATAGCCGCCTGGAGTACCGCGTTCTGGTTCGCCTGAGACGCAGCCAGCCGGAGACTCTGATTTTCGGCCTGGAGAGTAGAAATCTTATCCTGGCACAGATAATCGAGGATGGCCCTGGAATTGGCATTGGCATTGTCAATAATGTCCCTGGTGTTGTTGTTCATGGTGTTCTGGAGGGCGCATGTATTGGTTGCCATGTTGTAATTCACGCCGTCAATCGCCCGCTGGGTCTCGCAGCAGCAGTTCTGAGCCTGCATAGCCATATTGTTGAGCTGCTGCATCAGGGCCGACTGCTGATTGCACCGGGACAGTTCCGCATTGGAGAAGCCGGTATTGATGGCGTTGTTGAGGGAATAGGTGCTGTCACAAATACCCTGGGTGATGCCGTCCAGCTTGGTTACAACGGAGGAGTGGTCAAATCCGCGCTGGACCTCAGAACCGACGCCGCCGTTCATGCCGCCACCATCTCCTCCCCAGCCGTTGTTGCCCCAGCCGCAGAAAACAAACAAAAACAGGATAATAATCCACCACGCACCATCTCCGCCAAAGCCGCCGAAGCCGTTTCCGCCCATATTGGTGGGTGCAACAGGCATAGTCATCACAGTACCATCAGAACTCAAAGACATATGTAGTCTCCTTTCGCATTTACAAAATAATTTTAAGGTTGCTATATTAAATCGTGGCCACGATTATAGCCTTATTTGGGCATAAGCTGCTGAAATTGTCTCGCCATATTCTGCAATTGGTTGAGCTGACTCTGATTCATTTTTCCGGATTGCAGCAGTTTTTCCACCTCTGCTTTCGGGTCCCCCTGGAAATTCGCCCGGAATTGCTGAAACTGCTGCATCATCTGTGCAAAATTACCCATTGGTCCAGACATAGAGGGCATATTGCCTCCGAGCATAGAAAAGAGCGGATTAGGCATTATCTGTATCCTCCTTCGCAGATTTTCTCGCGGGCTTGGCAGTATCTTTGATTGTCAGAGCGTCTAAACGAGCCGCCAGGGCCTCAACCTCCGCTTTTGTAGCAAACTCTACATTGGGGGGCATATTGGCCGGAGTCGCAATTTTAGGTGTAGCTGTGCGCTCGGTATAGTCGAAGATCCTCAGCGGTTGTGGCATGCCGGACGCATCGGTGCTCTTGATATAAAACGTGCTGGACTCGCTGTCCATCAACATCACGCTATTGCCCGCCGCAACCAAAAATCCTTTTGCGCCTTCTTCACCCTGGCACCAGATAATCCCGTTGGATGTGGGCTGATTTTGCTGCGGCTGCTGCATCTGGGGCGGCTGTACTACGGGCTGCGCGATTGGCTGGAACTGATTCTGCCGCAGTTGCGCAAGCTGATCCGGCATAGGTGGTTGATAATACCCAGGCTGATAGCCGCCAAAATAGGGTTGAGTAAACGCCATTCAAGATTCATCCTTTCTTTTGTACCAGTAATATAATGGTACTCCACCGCCGGAATCCCATGTATCTATCCAATTCCCATCCTTAACACATACCACATGGCCGGACAGAGCTAAAATATATGTGCCGTCTGGATGCTCTCCGGCAAAATCAGACACGTTGTAATAGTCTGGACAAGCATCCGGCACAATACGACGTACAAACCCCTTGGACCTGAGATAAGCCCCCCATACGGAATTTGCGGATGGAAGATCGCCCATCAAAAACCCTTGGAGTGCTAACCCAATATAAGTTTTCTCCCAGCTTTGGTTTAACGCTGTGGAAATTGCTCTGACTGTACAGTCCCCTACATTTTTCCCGTCCGGGTTTGCATTGTATTTGATATACCTTCCCATTCTCTGTTTTTCTCCGCAGTTGAGGTTTGAGCATTTGCTTTTACTTTTATGCTCTCATTTGCGCACAAAAAGGATTCGAGCCCATCAAAATCCCCGCAGATATAATACCGATAATAAATATCCCGGGCATTTGGTTCCGAAAATCCGCAGTTAATAAGCCGTGTTATCAGCTCGTTTCCCATAAGGATCACCTCTGCCTTTACTATACAAAAAAATCGCCTTCACTGGGTGGCAATCCAGTGAAGGCGTGTGCGTATTTTGTGAATTTATGTGTAATTTAGCCTTTGTGCGGTCAATTCGACCTTATCAATGATACGTAGGAGCCGCCTCGATATTGTGGAGCGCTCGCACCCGTATTCCGCCGCGATATCAATTTGAGGTATTTGTTCTATCAAATACCTTTGCGCTATACCGGTGTCTGTTTTCCCGAGATTTGCCTGGTATATTGCCTGTTCCATCTCCGACCGCAATAATTTTTTCAGGGGTTCGGGCATGTTAACGTGCGCTCCCACATTTACACTCCCTCTAAAAACATCAATTTAAGGCTTGGTCAGGGATTATATATTATGCCTTGTGCTCCAGGGAGCCGATCCGCCGCTCGTGGTCGTCCAACCGGTCATCCTGCTCATCATTGTGGTCCCACAGGCGTTTGTGGATTTCTCGGTTGTGCTCAGTCTGCTTATCCATATCGGTACGCAGCCCCTTGACTTGGATTGTCAGCTCGGTAATGGACCTCGTGAGTGATACAATCGGCTTAATAATTGCCGCCCCAAGGCCCACAAGGGCGATAATCACTGTTACTGTGGTCCACTCCATCGCTTAGCCCTCCTTGCCTCCGGTGAGCTGCTTGTAGACTTGATTGACGCCGGTGGCCGCGAGGCCTGAGACGATGCCCACAGCCACGGCGGTGATGTAGTCCTGCGCCGGGTAGTCCGGCATGATGCGCATGGCTAGGGCCCCCAGGGCCCCGCCCACCGCGCCGCAGATGACCGGAAGCCATTTGTTGTCCAGCGCCGTGGCCTTGGCGGCCTGGGCCACCAGCAGGCAGATAATTGTGATCGCGGGCAGCGCCGCAATGCCGAGCTCAGTGATGTCCATGATAAGTACCTCCGTCAAATTAGGTTTAATCTATTCAAAACCACGGCCAACTCCTGCCGGGTAACCGGGTCCGTGGGCCGGGTGCCGTCCAGTATGCCCTTGCTCTTGGCCTTCTGCCACGCCTCAGCGGCCCAATCTGCCGCCCCGGTATCCGTGCTCTCCCCGGCGTTTTCCGCCGTCCAGGCGACGCCCAGATAGTCGCACACGCCCCTTGCGGTGGCCTCGGCCAGCTTGTTCCGGTAGGCGTTGGTTTTCAGCAGGGCCACATCCTCCCGGTTGGTGTGGAATCCGTATTCAATGAGCACGGCGGGGGCGGCGGTCTTGGCCAGCACCGTGTACTCGATCTGGTGGGCGACGCCGCTCCCGTGGAGCAGTACCCCGGCCTCGTGGGCCCGGTTGACAATGGCCGTGGCCGCCACGTTGCGCTTGGCCGTCATGGGCCCGCTGGAGGTATAGACCAGCAGCCCCCGCGCCGTCCCCCAGCCGGAGCCGCCCTCCGCGTTGGAGTGCAGAGAGACAAACAGGTCCGCCCCAGCCTGGTTGCTCACCTCGCACCGGGCGGTCAGGCTGGGCTTGGCATCCTCCGTCCTGGTGCAGATTACATTGACGCCGCACCGCTCCAGCAGCGGGCGGATGCGGGTGTACATATCCCAGGCAAATTCTTTTTCTTTGTAACTTCCGTCCGGAGAGCCGTTGACCGTATCCGGCCCGTGGCCGGGGTCAAGACATACGGTGTATTTTGTGCTCATAGGCTTGTCCTCCTTGTTGTTGTCGCCGGGCCCGGATGGGGCCCTCTTTTTGTAGACCAGGATGAGGTTGTGTACCTTCCGACCGCTGACGATCTTCTGCCCGTTGAGATCGCACTGGGAGGACCCGCCGCCGTCCAGCATGACGGCGCTCTCCCAGCCCAGGGCCAGCAGTTCGGCCTGGAGTTCCTCCGGAGTCCGCCCGCTGTCGGTGCAGTAGAGGCACAGCGCTCCGTCCTTCATCCCTATGGCCGTCCTGGGCCTGCTGCCCCCCACATCCCGGTTATAGATCAGCGTTTCGGGCCGTCCGCCCCGCAGCAGGCACACACAGCAGATGTAATTTCGCCGTTCCGCCGCCGGGACGGAGCGCAGGGTGATGTCCGGCCCTGTGTCCCAGGCATAGCCCCAGTAGGTATACGGGTCCTTAGCATAGGTCCGCCCATCCGCCCGGAGGTGGCACACCGCCTGGGCCCCCTGGTACAGTCCGCCGTTGATGAGATAGTCCGCTCCGGTCGCCGCCTTGATCTCGGCCAGGGTCTTGGCCGACTTGTTGACGTATATCTGGATGCGCTCGATGTCCCCCAGCGGAATGGAGGCGATGTACTTAGCCATCAGCCGCCTCCACAGCCCCGCGCATCAGCTCCACCGCCTCGGCGTACCGCCCCGCCCTGTGCAGCTCCACCAGCGCCTTGTAGTGGTCAAATAACGCCTGAGTGAGGGCCGCTCCCTCATTGGTCAGTCTGGGCAGGTCCTCCGCCAGCGCGGCGTAGTCCACATTCCCCGCGCCCCTGTAGCGGGGCAGCGTGGGGTCCCCGGCGTTCCGGACGTTGGCCAAAAACATATCCTTGGCGTTCTGCGGCTCCACGTGGTTGACTGCGGCGATGTCCATGATCTCGTTGATGTACTCGTACAGATGCTTCATAATAATTTTCCTTTCCGGCCTTTCGGCCTGTCACATATGGATAATCTCTTCCGCCTGATCGGTAGCGATCCACTTCGGGGCCATGGAGCGCACCTGCTCCGCCGTCAGACGGCCCAGACGATACTGGATGCGGATAAACTCAACCATCGCCCGTCCCTCCCATCATCAGCTCCAGCATGGCCGCCTCCAGCGCGGAGAGCCGTTCCGTCACTGTGGGCGAGATGGGGGGCTGGGCCTGTCCCATGGCTTCCAGCTCCGCGAGTTCTTCTGCTGTCATGAGGATTTTGACATTATCTATTACTTTGTACATATCGCTACCTCACCCAAATCTTTACTTGTCCGCTATATATCTGGTAGTCCTGTACGGCGCTTTGGGCAAACTGGATCGTTTGGGCTTTACCATCTCCCATATTTGCGCCAGTGGGCGATGCCGTATTATTTAGCGAGGACGCAGACATCGCGTCATAGTCATAGGTGGATATCCGTGTGATCCAATGGGCTCCGGCAAATATGGCATGTATGATTTGATGCTTGATGCCATCCGTGTTGCGGACGGCCACGTTATTTGTGAGGCTTGCCCCATTGACTTTAAGCTGCCACCCCATCGTTTGATTTGACTGTAGCCCCCAGGTCCTGACTGATATCTCTGTTATGTCGGGTACATTCCATTCCCAATATGCCGTACCCACGTCAGATTCCGAAAATGTATGTTCCCATAGCAGTGTCCACTCTCTGCCCCCACCCGGCGCGCTCACCTTGCCCCACGCTCCGTCCACCACGCCCGCATAC
>OGEN01000495.1_pt1 | contig 43917 bp, 32 predicted proteins | sample 1570671 | NCBI WGS metagenome assembly OGEN01 (sample SAMEA2582128, study PRJEB24529) | metagenome | biome: Human gut stool | place: China | collected 2011 | reverse complement strand
GTTATGCTTACTCCCGCCTGGCCATGGAGTTACGTTATCCGTTCTTGCTGGAACCGTCTTCTACGATTTACGGTCTTGTATTTGCTGAAGCCGGTAATGCTTGGAGAGATTTGAAGAGCTTTAATCCGTTTGACTTGAAACGTTCTGCCGGTGTCGGTGTTCGTATCTTCCTTCCGATGATCGGTTTGATGGGTATCGACTGGGCATACGGTTTCGACAAGGTCGATGGTTCACGTAGTGCTGGTGGTAGTAACTTCCACTTCATTATTGGACAGGAGTTCTAATAAAAAACAATGGATTAATCTAAATTTAACAATTCATCGTCAAGCGTTAACCATAATTCGTTGGAACAAAGTAAACCCTCCGCTATATTTGTAGTCAGAGAGTGAAACTATAAAAAGAAAGCGTATGAAGAAGATTATTGTTTTGAGTTGTATGATGCTCCTCTGCTCTTTTGCCGGTATGGCGCAAAAGTTTGCTTTGATAGATATGGAATATATTCTTAAAAATATTCCGGCTTATGAAATGACAAACGAACAGTTGAGCCAGGTGTCGAAGAAATGGCAGAACGAGGTGGAAGCTATTCAGCAGGAAGCGCAAAATATGTATAAGACCTATCAGAGTGACCTGGTGTTTCTTTCTGCCGAGATGAAAACGAAGCGTGAAGAGGAAATTGTGAAGAAGGAACAGGAAGCACAAGACTTGAAACGTCAGTATTTCGGGCCGGAAGGTGAGTTGTATAAGAAGCGTGAAAGTCTGATGAAGCCTATTCAGGATGAGATATACAACGCAGTGAAAGAAATTTCGGATGACAAAGGATATCAAATGGTTGTTGACCGTGCTGCTGCTATGAATATTATTTATGCTTCTCCGAAGATAGATATTAGCAATGAAGTGCTGTTAAAGTTAGGATATTCAAAATAAATGCTTACATTTGTGCGCTTTATGCACAAAAAAAATGATTGATTAATAACAAGTAATATTTTATAGAAAATGAAGAAACTGATTATTTTTTTGTTGATGATCCTCCCGTTAGGAGTTTTTGCTCAGGAAATGAAAGTAGCGATCGTAAATTCTCAGGAAATTATGTCTGTAATGCCGGAAATAACGGCTATGCAGGAAACGTTAAAGCAAATGAATGACAAATATGCCGGCGAGATGAAAACGATGGAAGATGAATGGCAGAAAAAATATGCTGATTATATCGCCCAACAGGACTCAATGACTGAAAATATCAAAGTAAGAAGAATGCAGGAATTGCAGGATATTCAGCAGAGAGTGGATAACTTTACTCAGGTTGCACAACAGGATATGAGTAAAAAACAGCAGGAACTGCTGGCTCCGATCCAGGAAAAGCTCAGAGCTGCTATCAAAGCTGTAGGAGATGAAAAAGGCTATACATATATGCTTGATAACAATCCTGGCATCGTTCTTTATACTGGTAATTCAGCAATCGATGCAACTCCGCTGGTAAAAGCTAAATTAGGTTTGAAATAATAATTCTAATTAGATATATAATAAAGGATGCCTTTCTATGGAGGGCATCCTTTGTTGTATTATAAAAGAAGGAAGAAATATGTTTTCACAACAAACAGGACCGATAGGGATTTTTGATTCCGGTTATGGCGGGTTGACTGTCTTCGATAAAATCCGCCAGGCAATGCCTGAATATGACTATATTTATTTAGGTGATAATGCACGTGCCCCGTATGGGCAACGTTCGTTTGAGGTCGTTTACCGGTTTACCCGTCAGGCTGTATTGAAGTTGTTTGAAGAAGGATGCCAATTGGTTATTTTGGCTTGTAACACTGCTTCGGCAAAAGCGTTGCGTTCCATTCAGCAGCTAGATCTTCCTGAATGGGATGCAGAACGCCGTGTGCTGGGGGTTATTCGTCCGACAGTGGAGATAATGGACCAGATCAGTACAACAAAGCATATCGGCATTTTAGGTACTTCCGGTACGATCTCTTCTCAATCTTATTCGCTTGAGATTGGTAAAATGTTTCCACATATTAAGGTGACGGGGGAAGCATGTCCGATGTGGGCCCCTTTGGTTGAGAATAATGAGTTCGATTCTCCGGGGGCAGACTATTTTGTAAAAAAGCATTTGGATCATATTTTATCTGTGGATCCCAGGATAGATACTCTGGTATTGGGATGCACGCATTATCCTCTTTTAATTGGCAAAATCAAGCAGTATTTACCGGCCGGGATCACAGTGCTCCCTCAGGGCGAATACGTGGCGGAGAGCCTGATAGATTACTTAAACAGGCATCCGGAAATGAACCGGCGGCTTACCCGTGGTGGAGAATGCCGGTTTCTGACAACGGAATCGGCTGCAAAGTTTTCAGATGCCGCCTCTGTCTTCCTGAATGATCCTATAGAGGTAGAGCAGATTTCTATAGATTAAAAAGATTTCCAATGAGTTGGCAAAAACATATTTTCCTGTTGGTAGTATTCCTTTTTTGTGCTCGCGGTAGTGCGGAGGAATTGGATACTTATTTACATAATAAGGGATTGGTGGATATTGCTACATTGGACTCAACAATACGTGTACAGCTGGTTTACGCAACAGCCGATAATTTTATGAAAGAAGCCGTTTATACCGGAATAACACGTGCCTGGCTTCATCCGGATGCTGCAAAAAAGCTTATAGCTGCGCAACGATTATTGAAAAAAGAACAGCCAGGCTTCACTTTGGTCGTCTATGATGCCGCCCGTCCGATGTCGGTGCAACGTAAAATGTGGGCACTTGTCTGCGGAACGGATAAAGTGAATTATGTGAGTAATCCGGCAAATGGAGGAGGACTACATAATTATGGAATGGCCGTAGACGTGACTATTCTGGACGAGACAGGCGAACCTCTTCCTATGGGAACACCTTTCGATTTCTTTGGGGAAGAAGCTCATACGAATAATGAGGATGCCTTATTGAATGCCGGTAAAATAGGCCGTGCAGCATATAATAACCGTCAGCTGTTGCGCCGGGTCATGAAACAAGCCGGATTCCGTATCATTCCATACGAATGGTGGCATTTTAATGCTTGTAGCCGGGCAGAAGCCCGGCAAAGTTATCCGGTACTGGATTAATTGATATTCTTTCCGAAAGGAGTCAGCGCAAGGGCAGCCATTTTGAAATGTTGCCTACCCCAGGGAATACCGATGATTGTAATACATAGCAACAGGCCGAATCCCAGGTGAGTCAAGCAAATCCAGAATCCCCCCAGTATGATCCAGAGTATATTCATAATGATACAAAGACAACCGCCGGAATTCCCATTATCCGTAACCGTACTACCGAAAGGCCACAAGGCCAGTAAAGCCAGTTTCAGTGTCTGTAATCCGAAAGGAATGCCAATGATCGTGATCATCAGTAGCAGACTTGAGACCAGATATTCGATACTGGTGATCAGTCCACCGAATATTAACCAGATGATATTGCCTAAAAATTTCATATATCAATACATTTATCGTGTTTACAAATGTACCATAAATCTCATTAAAAGCAATAGTTATCGGTTCTGAAATCGATAGTCACCCGTCAGTTAGCGGGTAGGCACTCATTGGATAGCTTCTGCATGCTATCCAGTTCGGCAAAAAATTGTTGTTTAGCCAACTGAAAACTGTCACGTAATTCAGGCTTGACAGGAAGAGAGGGCGGTGCTTCCATATTTAAAGGATTTATCGGTTGCCCGTTCTTATGTACCCGGAAATCCAGGTGTGGACCGGTTGAAAGGCCGGTTGAACCGACATAAGCAATGACTTCGCCCTGCTGAACATGGCTACCTACCTGTATGCCTTTGGCAAACCTACTGAGGTGCATATAGGTGGTGGTATATACGGAGTTATGTTGTACTTTCAGGAAGTTTCCTCCGCCATTCTGATATCCTTTGGCTATGACAGTTCCGGCTCCGATACTCTTGACAGGAGTCCCGACCGGTGCCGCGTAATCGACCCCGTGGTGTGCACGATAGCGTTTCAGGATCGGATGAAAACGGGCATTCGTAAAACGTGAGGTGATGCGGAAGATATCCAGAGGAGCTTTCAGGAAAGCCTTTCTCAAACTGTTCCCATCCTGATCGAAGTATTCGAAGACACTGTCCTGGGTAAAGGGAATGGCGACAAAATCTTTTCCCTGATGGGTAAATATAGCTCCCTGAATGCTGCTTATATTTAAAGCGGTTGTATCGTCTATATAAGCAATATCGTATAGTACGCGGAAAGAATCCCCCTCTTTGACATCATAAAAGTCGATCTGCCAGGCAAAAACATCGGCTATATTAATTGCCAGTAACGGGTTTACGCCATTCGATTGCAGTACGTTCCATAGCGAAGAGTTTATAGTACCTTCCACATATTGGCGTTTTAAAGTGATCGGCTTATTAAATTCATAGGCACTGATAGTATCACCGGTAAAATCGATCACGGCATAGTCTGTCTTTGTTTTGGCAAAAGCGATGTATCGGATTTGGGCGGTACTATCTTGCATGCTGAATGTATAATAGTGCATGCCTGCTTGTAATTTGGTAGGATCCAGCACCTCGAGAGACGATCTGCTGATACTGTCGGCCATAAGAGCGGAAAAACCGAGGCTTGAGAATATAGCGGCAGGGTTATCGCCGTTTTTCATCTTATATTCTTTTATATCCAGTGTATCGATGCAGATGCCGTATTGGTATACACGTTGCAGACTGTCGATCCATTCGCTGTCTACTTCTTCTTCGCATTGTTTAGGTGTGTTTTTACAGGAGATACCTAATATAAATAGTAAAATCAAAATAGGTGCAATGCCCGATCCCTTCATTATATCCTCATTTATAGTTTGTTCGTCGGGTGCAAACTTACAGAAAATAATGTAAAACCTCAGAAGGATGAGGGAGGCTATGCAGGAATGGATTGTTAATGTTAACTAAATACAGTACCTTTGGGGAACAATTTAGATGGATTTGGCGTCTTATCTTTGTAAGTGATATAACAAATAGTATAGATTATGAAAAGAGTGATTTTTTATGTATTGATGCTCCCGATGGTACTTGGGATGATGATTTCTTGTTCTGAAGCCAAAACAGATGCCAAGAAACTGGAAGGTAAATGGAATGTAATAGAGGTGAAAGGTGAAAAGATTCTGAAGGAAGGATTACCCTATATGGAGTTTGATATGGCGCAGAATAAATTGCATGGCAATGCAGGCTGTAATATGTTCAATTCTTCTTTTACATTGGATGATAAAGACATTTCTGCAATAACCATTGCACCGGGTGCTGCAACGATGATGGCTTGTCCGGATATGGCTACAGAAGATGCCATTATGCAGGCTATGGGTAATGTGAAAGCGGTAAAAGCCGGTAGTTCCGAGAGTGAAATGACATTGATCGATCAGGACGGTAATGTTCTGCTTGTTTTATCTAAAAACTAACAGAAATGAAGAAGTATTTATATCTATGCCTGGCAGTTGTGGGAATAGCCGTATTTGCTTCCTGTAAATCACAAAAAGCAGTGGTTGCATCTTATTCCGATTTGAATGGAGAATGGAGTGTGGTAGAACTGAACGGTAAAAAGTTAGACCCGTCAGAAAGAAACCAGCTCATAGTCATTGACGTTGCACGCAACCATTTGTCAGGAAATGCAGGTTGTAATCGTATGAATGGGAATATTGAATATTCGGAAGCCAGAAAAAACATCATTAAGTTTCCTCAAGTGGCAACAACACGTATGGCGTGTCCTAATTTGAAGGGAGAACAGGAGTTTCTGGAAGCTCTGAACAAAGTAGTCCGTTTTGAGGCAGAAGGAAATGTGAAACCTGTGAATACGATTGCTTTTTACGGGACCGATAACGGGAAGCTGATGGTTATCGAAAAGAAATGATAATACAAACATTATAAATTAGAAGAGGTGGCCCTGTTGAAGGAGGCCACCTCTTTTCAGTTCAAAGATAGAGCATAGTTGCATAATTTTTTAACTTCGCCAATAGTCTCAAAATCTATCTTATTACCATCAATGTATTGTTTAAGCTGCTCTTTGTGTTTAGAGAATATTTTTAAGAATTGTTTTTCTGTAGAGAAACTCTTAAACCCTTTACCTTTTTCAATATAGAATTTATACTTGATCTTGTCTAAAAAAGTATTTGCTTGGTAATCTCCTGAACCATATATGAGATTGCTATAGCCTTCGACAGAAGCTGTTTCTGTTTTACCACCATATGTCAAATCTTTTTTGATTTTCCTTGTTCCATTGTATTGGACAAGGATTTTAGGTTCAGATTGGATTAATTCAGCTGTTTCTTTGCTTGAAACCGGTAGAAAAGTTCTTTCTCCTATTTTGAGAGAAGTAACCATATTCGGATCGGAAAACTCTTTCTTTATATTATCATTGTCAATGAAGAAAAACTTTCCATTGAATAAATTATAGTTGAGCGGTACATGGAATATTCTTCCGTCTTTGTAATAAACATATCCTTTCGTAAATTCAGGAAAAAGATAAGGTGTATTATCTTCTTGGGAATAAACGTTGAACAATTCGAAACAAGAAATTAAAAGAATTAGAATGTATTTCATTTTTGACTTATTTATGGGGTAAATGAATATAGTCGTATAAAATTCCCGTAAATAGTAATCGAGTTAGTAGAGCTTCACAGCTCTACTAACATAAAAAGTTATCGTTTTATTTTAATAGCTGCACCTGAATTTCATACAACCGTCTTGTTTCAGGAACACCTTCCGGTCTGAAAGTTGTATTAATAACCATATATTGATGTGGTTTGGTGAAATCTCCGGGGGCACCTAAAGTCGGTGCTCCGTTAACCGGTTCCACCCGGCATGCATACATATCTTCCAGGATAAGTTCTATGACTAATGCGTCTTGCCTTACCGGTACGATTGCGGAACGATATTTACCCGTTTCTACTTCTTCAACGAATACGGGGTGTAGATTGTCACCATCAAAAGCAGATGCTACAAACAGATGTCCTTTGTTGGGTGTTGTGTACATCACGTTTGCCGGAGAAAAGACATGGATTATATATTTCTTCCCGTCGGGGGCAGAACTGTCGTCCACAACTTCCAATGTATTTTGTACGAACATCGTTTCTCCTGCTTTTAACACTTTGCCCATGATAGTAACATCTGAACCGGTGTTATTGGTATAATCTATTCCGTTTTGGAAACTTTCACTGATAAGCGTCTGAGCAAGCCAGTTCTCTAACCACTGACCTTTTCCGTCGTTATGGTTTACTTGCCAGATCTTGTTTGTAAACAGTTCACGGACACGGACTTTAGCCAGGCCGGAACCCAAATTCACGTTTGTATAAATGGATTCGGGTACTTCATCGTAGACTAATCCGCTTTGACAACCTGATAGAGCTGTCAGGCAACATACTGCTGCGATTAATATATTTTTAAGTTTCATACTTATTTCTGTTTAAATGTTATTGATAGCTTCTGTTTTCCCAACCCGGATTCTGAACCAGATTCTTGTCACTTTCCAAAGTTGTTTTTGCAAAAGGAAGTTTATAAAACACTGCGTTGTTGAATTTGCGTTCGTAATATGAGTTATCTATCGGACGCACTTCGAAGTACGGAGTGAAATATTTAGGATCTGTTTCCAGTGCCGGATAGCCGTTATCTTCCACTTTTTCGCTTTCGATACCCTTGCGGAAAATAAACATACCGGAAGAAGGCTTGTTTAGTTCTTCGATTACAGTTTTACCTTCTGATTCACCCCATCTGAGCAAATCGAAATAGCGGTGAGACGGCACTTCGAATGCAAATTCAATACGGCGTTGCAATTGGTATTCTTCCCATAAATTATGTCCGACAACAGATGCATCGAAGTTGTCCAAGCCGGCACGATTACGGATCTGGTTGATGGCATCTACAACCTCACTTTCTTTTCCTCCCAGCTTGTATGCAGCTTCGGCCATATTTAGCAGTGCTTCGGCGTAACGTACCATGAAGAATGAAATAGATGTTTGTTTTGCCTCCAGGGTTCCATCTTCCTTAAATTTTCCGGGAACATATTTAGCAGTATAATATCCGGTCATCGAAGACTGGCCGCGGCCTGCTATTTCCAGTTTTTCCGAAGATTTGTAAGTGGTATGCAATGCGCTGTATTTTTCAGTTTTTGTTGGTACCGAATAATCGATCCATACACCAACCAGACATTTTTCAACTCCTTCTTTATCTGCATAATAAGAACCGTCATAAAGTACAGTCGTATAGAAACGTTTGTCTCTGTCGGTATACATCAACTGATAATCTTTCGTTGTTGCTTTTAAAGCTCCGTTTGCTCCGGCTTCAACCCCCATCTCTTTAGCCTGCTGTGTTTTCCACCATTGCATCCATTTGCCTGTTGCTTTGTCTTTCTGGTAATAACAGTCAACCAGCTCCTGAGTAGGATATGTGCCACCGACACCACCGCCCCAGTCTGGGCTATGATCTGTTGTTGCCCCGTACATTCTACCTCCGGGATGTGCATAATTAGCCGGGTTAAATCCGCTTCTGTTGGATTCATTGAACATCATCGGCCAAATAGACTCAACAGAGGTATGACCTGTTGCTCCGTTGAACAGATTCCGGTAATCCGGATCTAACGAATACTTGCCGATAACAGATTTGGCTGCATTGTAGGCAATCTGATAATAATGATTCGCATCTTTGGTGAACCTGTAAAGAGCTTTGCTTTTGTCTGAACCGGCCAACTTGTCATACAGACCTTTAGATGATGCTGCCGCAGCACAGGCAGCAGTCAGGGCGGCACGTGATTTCAACACCTGAACAGCATCTGCATTAATCAGGCCTAATGTCGGTTTGCCGGTCATTTTACCAAAGTATTCCAATGATTTGTCATAATCAGCCAAAACCTGGTCGAAGACTTCCTCACGGGTATTTTGTGCAAGCATTGTCTCATCAAATATGGTCATAGAGTTTGTAACGATAGGTAATCCTCCCCAGTACCTTTCCATATCGAAATAAAACTGAGCTCTGAAGGCATAACTTTCTGCCATTAGTTGATCTCTTGCTTCTTCGGTCATATTCGGAACACTGGGAATTCGTTCGATGGCAAGGTTGACCTGGCGAATATTTTTGTAGCCGTCACCCCATGGAGCTCCTGTCAGACTGGTAATGCCAGTTAATTCATCATACCGCCTATTGTTAAAATCATATTGGCGGAAGGTAGTCTGGTCACGGTCAACATTACCGACTGCGTTGTCAGACCATTGTTCTGATCTGAAAGCATCATTGGCACCGGCAGGCGCCCACAAGTAAAATTGATTGACAAAGGAACGGGACAACTGCGGGTTTTCCCAGAACTGGTCTTCGAAAACGCTGGTAGTCGGTTCGATTCCTAATGGATCGCAACTCGAGAAACATACGGCTGCGAGTAACGCGAATATATTTATTTTCTTCATATTTCTTAATTTGTCTGTTGTGATTACAATGTTAATGTAGCACTGAGTGTGAAAGAGCGTTGGGTAGGATAGCTACCGAATTTATTTCCGCCCCAGATCGAGTTGGCCGGTAGATATTCCGGGTCCGTTAAATTTTTGAACGGATTACTTTTCTTAACCCAGGTATGTACATTGTTGGCAATGAAGTTCAACTGTAAACCTTTGATGTAGCTTACGTTTTTAAGTACTCTCCGTTTTAAATCGTAACTTACGCTGATATTCTTGAGCTTCAGGTAAGATGCGTCATATACCCAGGAATCGACATAGCTGTATCCCCAGCCATAAGTGGAGTTGGTAGGCAACGGCAGCTTGTTTGTGATCGGGTTGCTTGGTGTGTAAGATTCCTGCCACAGGTATTTAGCGTATTTCCAATAGTAATCCTGTTGTGAACGGGCAGGAGAGACTACATCTCCGGTAACGTTGGTGGCTCCCTGCAGGAAGATTTCAAAGCTGAAATCTTTCCAGCCCAGGCCAAGTGTGATACCGTACAGCGTTTGTGGAACTTCGCCGCCTCTTTCATCCCAAACCTGGTCACCGCCGTTCAATACACCGTCACCATTGATATCTTGCATCCTGAATGTACCGAGAGTGTGGTTACGGGTGAAATGCAGGTAGGAATTGTACATATCTTCATAAGATGTGAACAGACCGTTTGTTTGCCATGCTACTGTATAAGTTTTCACTTGGTTTCTTTTACCCAGATCCGTTAAGTTCGGATAGTAATAGTCACTCTCTTCTTTGGTGTGTCTTACCGTTATTTTATCCCAATAGGTATAGTTAGCTCCGATTTTATAAGTGAAATCACCGATCTGGTCATTCCAGTTTAAATTGAATTCAACACCACCTTGATGCGTGGTCACGTAAGGAGCATTCATTTTCGGAGTATTGGGCAAACCCAGGACAGGCGTGTAGGTCAGTTTAGGATTCATATCCATTTCGTCACCTTTGTTCAGATATAAATAAGTATCGAATGAACCGCTTAACCGATCCTTGAAAAATCCGAAGTCAACTCCACCACTGATCTGTTGCGATTCACCCCAGGTCAGATTGCTGGATACGTTACTTTCTTTCCAGGCGGAGCTTGAACTCATGTTTTCACCTGTCAAGATAGTTTTTGACAACTCATACTGGTTCATATAACTGAACGGATCTGAAAGTTCTTTACCAACCACGCCATATCCGGCACGGATCTTGAACATATTGATATAATCCGTGTTGATGATATCCTTGATAAAGCTTTCTTCTGTCAGAACCCAACCGCCTGATACTGCATAGAAAAATCCCCAACGCTTGTCCGGGTGGTAGCATAGAGAACCGTTATAGTTTGCGCTAAATTGCAACAAATATTTGCTGTCGTAATCATATGAGACACGTCCGACCCAACTCGCCGAACCCCATTGTCCTTCTGTACCACTCATACTTTCCATGGTTGATCCGCCGTCTATTTGCGGATAGAAAGTGGTCGGATAACCATATTTTTTGGCCATGGATTTGTTGGTATTTCTTACCTGGCTTTGGTAGTTGGCCATGGCCGACAGATTATGCTTACCGAAAGAACGGTTATAATCCACCTGGAAGATACCGGTTGTCAAAGAATAGTTATTCCATGTCTGTGTCAGATGGGCATCATTCGGGTTGAAGTTATTTTCCTGTGTTGCATACGGATTTGCATATACTCCTTCTTCCGGATGTTTGAAGACTTTGTTCATTGAATAACTGTGGTTGAAGTTGAGGCTTGCGCTGGCTGCCAGACCTTCTACCCAGGGTATATTCCATTTTAATCCCATACTGGCCTGCAAACGGTAGTCGTCTGTATTATTAAAACCATTGCGCAGTCTGGAGTCCAAACCTCCGGCTCTGTCCAAACCGGTTGTCCAGTTACGTGGTATTGAATGGATTTCATCACCTTCAATCAAAACCGAGTTGAAGATACCGTCGCCGCCTTCCGGTTGTTTCTTTTTAGCCATGATCCCATTCAGGTTCATGGTGAACCGCAGGCTTTTGTCTTTAAGCAAAAAGGCTTCCGTATTGACGATGGCATTGTACTGTTCGTAGTTATACGTATCGCTGATACCTGACTGGTTTAAATATCCTAAACTGGAATAGTATCTGACGCGTTCGCCACCACCACGTACACTTATGTTCGTTTGTGTCATCGGCTGTGTGTTGTTGAACCAGTCCCAGGGATCTTCATATGTATAGTAGTTGTTAATATCACCGCCCTGGGTTACAAACGGATTGAACAGATCGTTTACATCTTGTAATGAATATCCCATATTATATTTCTGGTTGACCATATCGGTGATTTCCTGGCGGCCATATCCTTGCTGGCTCAGATGCCCCATATAATATTTGGACATTTGTGTCGTATTGTATGCCGGATTTTCTTCCATATTGGCTGCATACAATTCATTTTTCATATTCACATAGTCCCATGAGCTCATAGATTTAGGTCTGTAAGAAGGGGTCATAAGTGTGAACTTTTGGTTCACCGTGATATCCAGGGAGCCTTCCTGGCCTCTTTTCGTCGTTACCACTACTACACCGTCGCTGGCACGCGGACCATATACGGCTGTAGCCGATGCATCTTTCAGAATAGTCATGGAAGCGATATCTTCCGGACGCAGACGGTTAAAGAATACTTCACCCTGTTCTGTTTCCATTACTACATCGTCGACTACATACAAAATATCGCTACCACCACGGATCCAAATCTTAGAAGTTTCACCCGGAGCGCCGGAACGTGCCTGTGAGATGATACCGGCTACGCGGCCTCCCAAACCGTCGCTGACGGAAGTCACCGGCAATTTGGCAATCGATTCCATCTTTACGGTAACGGCAGAAGCGGTCAATGTCTTGGCTTTCTGTACGCCGCTGAAACCGGTTACGACTACTTCGTCCAAGGTCTGTGAGTCTTCCATTAACTTGACATTAATAGATGCCTGACCTGTGTACTTGATTTCCTGCGTAGTGTAACCGATGAAAGAGATTTGGATGATGTTTCCTTGTTTTACACCCTCTAATGTGAAATTACCGTCCATGTCGGTAATAATACCGTTTGTGGTTCCTTTCACAATGACTGAGGCTCCGGCTACGGGACCGAATTCATCTTCTACTGTTCCTGTCACTTTCCCGTTTTGTTGGGAAATGCTCACACTCGGTCTAATGGGTGTTGTGTCGGCTTTTATGCTCTCGGGAGAACATAATATGCCTGCAAACAGCATTAAACCAATCGGTTTGAAGTTTTTTAGCATAATGTGCGTTTTTAGTTTAATATTAATATGTATAGGTAAAAAAACTCTCTGATTTTGTTTTGGTATTTTTCTGATGGTTGGAAGAGTACGCTTCCACTCATCGGAAGAGCACGCTTCCAGCTATCGGAAGAGTACACTTCCAGTCATCGGAAGAACACTCTTCCGGTCACCGGAAATGATTTATTCTATTTCCGGCCTGTCGCTTCCTCCAACTGTCAGCACGTAGGGGAAACGGTTGCGGCGGGGTTCGCTTACTAAAAATTTTGTATTACCGCTTGACTGGGTTGCAATTTCCAGATAGTAAGTACCGGCTGCCAAAGGCGGAATGATGAAAGAGAAATAGGATGGATCGTTGCGTAACAATGAGGCTACCGGAACCTTTGTCTCTGTTTTGTCTGCTATGGAAATAAAATAGAAACCGACTTCTTTCCCTTCTTCGCCGATAATTCTTACGCGGTTTCCTTCCCCGTTCAGGCCGCCTCCCGGTGTGATCTGATTGTTTACGCTTCCTGTCGTTACATCTGTCACTACTGTTATGACCGGTAGACCCTCAGATGTTCCGGAGATGATGACAGTTATATTGTCGAGATCTTTTTTTAGTTCGGCGAGGGGAACACTTCGTAGAACGACCTTGTTTTTCGTTTGATTGAATTTCGCATCCGGACCGATGAACGGGCCGTCAGCTCCTAATGAGTTAGTCGTAAAACCAAATTCTACGGTAGAAGCATTGTATAATTCGATTTTTGCCTGTTCTTTCAGGGCGTTGTAAGCACTTTCCAGTTCTGAGGCAGAGAATTTACTGTTTGCTGCGGCTAACTGGCAAAGAGCTTTTATGTCTCGGTTTGCCTGATAAACAATATTACAAGTGAAGTCGTCTTCGCGTTCAGTCAATTTGTTCGGTGTTAATTTTCCTGTAATGCTGCGCATTTTAGGTTCTGTTGCTGCCATATTAATATTAGTTTATTTAGTCCTTGGAGAACTAAGTACTTTAACGAGGTTTTATTTACTTTTGAAGTAGATTGAACTCTTAAAATGGTGTTTGACATGAATTAGCATGCACTTATAGAGATGAAATGTTAATTGATTTAGTTAAAAAAACGATATTTCAAATAAATATTATTGTTATTTAAAATTAATCTATATTTTTGCGGAGTAAAACAACCTTAGTTCTCCAAGGACTAGGGTTGTTTTGTTTTGTAATGTAAATGATTCAAAGTGTCTGGTCGCCTTGTTTATTCTAGGGGTAAATATTGTGTTGATTTTATTTTTATAAATAATGTTGTCTGTATTGTGATTTTTTTTATATGTTTGCGAGATTCTTGATTGGAGTTTTGGAATATATATTATGAATTCATTTAGTTACAATAGAAAATTTCTTACCATAGGCTGCATCTAAGAGAATAGGTGGGAAGATGTAGCCGTGTTTTTTAACCACGCATTATATATTCAGTTGTTTTAATCTTCTAATACATTTATACTATGAAATCAAGTGTCTTATATTTTATATTGATTATGGCTGTTTTAGTTGGCTGTACAAATGATAATGAACCAGTATTGGATCAGGTTATTAATCAAAATGAAGTAAATATCAATCAATTAAAGCAGATAGCAGCAAGTTCCGGCTGGCGTGTTTCTCCGAAAGTGGAGATAGGGGATAGGACAACTCCGTTGACGGAGGCGGAGATAAAGAATTTTCAAGAAGATTTGCGCAGCTATTCTGGCTATCCTAGGAAAGAGGAACGGGAGATTGAAATAGTGCTGGTTGGGAATCAGTATACATTTTTATTACCGTTTACATCGGAACTTATAACGAAGGCAACGGGTGGATCTACAATAGTGTATGCTACTTATGGGTATTGTTTTGGAAATACTTGTAATCAGGTTCCGATAAAAGTTTTTTATGATTTGGATGAAAATGGCAATATAACTTATGCTTTCGGTGGTACTAGTTCTGATTATAATCTTTGGAGTAAAGAAGGTATAGAATGTGGCTTTTGTAATAAACTGATACTATATTCAACTGCATATTATGAATGTAGCTGGAGTAATGAAAGCGTTGCTCTTACGATATGGGCAAATCAACAAACGTATTGGAATTGGACAGGTTCGATTTCCCATAGTACTTCAACTAGTCACAAACATTTTATGATAACTGGCTCTGTTAATATAAAAGGTGGCTATACAAGGTTTGAAACAGAAGATGTTGGAGAAGGAGCTTGGTCTCCTATTATTACAACAGGAATATAGTAGAACAAACAAAAGTAGTCGATCAAATTGAAGAATTTTTCGACTACTTTTGTTACTACAATAATAAATCTATTCTTTGACTATCATCTCTTTCTCGAAGCGTATAAGTTTGCCATTTTGAGTACCTCCTTCTATAACTACTGAATAAGGACTATCTCCATCTGCCGTGTAAAATTCGACAAACGCTTTCCCTCGTCTATTGGTTTGGATATAAGGATTCCAGTAGATTGTAGTACGTAAATCGTGACTCTCGCTGTTTTTCAGTTGTGGAGTCTCATACTTGGGAGAATAGAAAGCCACCGGTTTCTGATGGCCCAGTAACTGTACTTGTTGTATGTTTTTGGGCATGTAATCGTATGGTTCTGCTTCTTTTTTTAATGTAATGGCGATAAAAGCTGATCCGGTCATAGGGAACCATGCTAATCCTTCTGCGGCTTCTTTGTTGTAGTCGATTTGTTCAATATCTCGTAATTGTAATGTCTCTAATATCATTTTAGCAGTTTGTGTATCATAAATTGGAAATCCATTTAAAATGATCTGAATAGGCTTTGGAATAGGACCTCCTAGTTCCTTTATTTGGAATAAACCTTGTGGTAGAGCTATTAGTCCAGGTAGTCTGGATGCTAAAAATGTGGGAAGCTCTATCATCGAAGACTGTTTAATATCTTCCTCTTTGATGGTTATAGCACTAGGGATACTTTCATAAGGTGTCTTATATACTTTTTTTCTGGCTGTTACCATAACATCTTCCAAGAATATATTACGTATGCCGTTTTCGTATGTCATTCTTCTGTTTGTCTTGTCCAAAAATTCAACTGATGCCGGAAGATCGGAATAGATGTAGTTTGCTGTACATTGGGCGCTATAAGAATGGACAGGCCATATTTGATCGGCTTCCGGAAAGGTTTCCGGGTCGAGCGACAACAGTACATTCCTGCCATTCTTTTTTGTTGTAGCCTGTATGTTGTAGATCGTGCTGTCCGGGAACTCGAAAAAATCGAACTCGAAGCTACCGTCTTCTCCGGCATGAATCTCTTCCAAAACCCTTTCTTTGGGGATATGGATTTGTATTTTGGCATTGGCAATCGCTTTGTTGCCGACCAGCCGTTTAACGGAGCCGGTAATTCGTTGACTGGCTTCGGGGAGGATAGCCGGTTGCTTGTAGTCGGCTGTCAATGCGTTTTCTACATTATATTTTCGCCATCCTTGCGTCAGCATCAGCAGGTCGAGTCCTTCTTTACGGGCATTATCGTCTCCACAAAAGTACCATCCCGGATCTTCGATATATCCTTTCAGATCGGACGAAAGTAAAAGAGATGTATATATTGTATATGAGGAATCAGGTAAGACATCGGCATTGTCGGTGACGGCGAGAGAGAAGTTCCCTTGAACAGGTTTACCTTCTGCATCCTGTAATGTGATATCCAGATGTACTTTTTCCCTTTGGGTATATGTTTCCTTATCAGTCTGTATATGGGCTGTAACTTGTTTTTCAGATTGAACGAATACCTGGCGTTCGCTGATTATTTGACCTTGTGAAGAGAGTAATAACAAATGTATGATGCCGGGCGAGAATGCCTTCTTATCGATACTGATCCGGTGGGTCTGGCGGAAAGGTTGTACGAATAGCGGGAAACCTCGTTGGTGGATTAGCAAAGTCTGTGTTTCGTCGGTTGCGATTCCGTTGGAGTAAAGGATATTTATATGATAGTCAGAGTAGCTTTCTTCTATATTCAGTGTACTTATGTTCATTTCGGGGGCAGGCAGTTCAAAGCGTTTTTCAACACCGGTTTTAGAGATGCACTCTGCATAATATTTTTTACCTGTTTCCGGAATCCAGCTGAAGTACCCCATACCGGCATGTAGCGTTTGGAAAGAGCAGATTTCTTTTCCGGCTTCGTCTTTAACAGTTCCGGTTATGTCTTCAGATAACCCGTAAGTATTTAGAGCTTTGAAAGCCATTGTCGATGAAACTCCGGCAGGCAGGTTTCCTCCTTCAGGCAGGAAATCGACGTGGTAGTCGTTGGCCGGAAGCGAAACGGGCAGGAACTGCTGGAAGTTTGCTGCTTCCAGTTTGATGACTTTATGTTTATATTTGTCCGGAGATATTTTGAACCGGGATTGTTTTCCCTCTGTCCAGTATTCAATTTTGCCGTTTTCGTCGTAAATGGATACGTTTTCCATTGAAATTTCTTCTTTTGTGAGGGTATTGGTCAGTCCGATCAATCCTTTAATTGGGTTTTGTTGTGGCTTCCCTTCAAAAGTGATGGTTGTTGTCAGAGAGTGGCTGAAAGGGGAAACGATGTGTATAGGTTTGCGGAAAAAGTATTCCTCTCCGCTGTTCGTCATGTAACGGGTATAAGCCCTTATGATATATTCTCCGGCGGGGATATCTTCCTCCAATGGCAGATAACCATAAAACAAGCCGTCTTTATCCTCTCTTATTTTGACTCTTGAGACTACGTTCCCAAAAGGATTGATAAGTTCGGAATAGATATAGCGGCTGGTGGTTTCCGGTTGGTTGTTAACGGCATTCACCAGATATGCCCTGAACCAAATCGTATCACTGCAGGCATAGGCCGATCTGTCTGTATGTACATGAATTTTTTCGTTAGGGAACAGGCTGCTTTGCTGCCAAAGTCTATTGCTGATAGTATCTGGGGATAAATTGTTCTGGGCAACGGAGACGAAGGTTGTCAGAGTAGATAATATAAGGTATACGGCTTTTTTCATAACATTCTTTATTTGCTGTAAATATGCAAATAAATATTTTATTTTGTCACCAATTTACTTGTGACATTATAATTTAACCGGAATCTTTAAAGTAAACCGGCTCCCTTTCCCTTCTTCTGACGAGATTAGGATATCGCCTTCCAAACGTTCGGCAATCGTTTTGCAGATGGAAAGACCCAAGCCTGTTCCCTGGGCGAATTCGTCTTGTTTATAGAAACGTTCGAATACTTTTTCGATGGCTTCCCGGGAAATGCCGATACCGGAGTCTTCTACATAGATATAGACATTGTTTTCTTCTTTTCTGAATTCATATCCCAGTTTGATATATCCTTGTTTGGTGAATTTTACTGCATTATTGATGAAGTTCGTGATCACTTGGGTAAACCTGAAACGGTCGACATAGACATTGATCTCTGCGGAAGGTGCATCTTTAATAAACTGAATATGCGGGGGAATAAGTAACAGGTGCGTCTGGTAGATTTCATCGATCAGATCATTTAACCTGAATGTTTCGAAGTCAAATGTCATGCGGCCCGATTCGATACGGGATAGTTCCAGGATATCATTGATCAGTTTTAAAAGCAGATCGCTGTTTTTATTGATCGTGTCTTTAAATGTCTCTTTCTCCTCTGGTGTAAGATCGCTTTCCTCCTGCAGCAGATTGGAAAAGCCGACGATTGCATTTAAAGGAGTCCGTATTTCATGACTCATATTTGCCAGGAAGGCAGATTTCATTTTATTGGCTTCCTCCGCCTTTTCCTGTAAGACCTTCAACCTGTCTTCTTTATCCTTGAACGATTGTATGTTCAGGCACAAACCTATGACTGTCTGTTCAGCGTCAGCCTTATCTTCTCCATGATTATAGCGTAATTCCCACCAACAATACTCTTTACTATTAAAATTGAACCGGCATTGGATGGTCGTTTCTTCCCATATCCCGGCGTAAATATCCCGGATGTGGCTACGTAAATGTTCCCGGTCGTCCGGATGTGTTATAGCTAATAAATCCGTAAGAGACATTTCCCTGGGATCGATATTATTGTCTATAAAGAAATCATCTTCAAAGATAAAACGTCCTTTTTCCAGTTTCCAGGCGTATGTATTACCTCCTTCCAATGCCAATCGGAGGAAACGTCTTTCCTTGAACAGGTTTGTTTGTATTTGTTTTTTGCGGTTGGATTCCAGTTTATACATAAGTATTAATTGGGCGATAATATATATGATCAGTAGCATGAATAAACTACCCCCGATGATCATCGCTTTATGATAACGCTCATAGAATGGAAGATTATAGATGACGCTACCTTCCGGTAAATCTTCTTTTTTAATGTTGAAACGTTCCATTTCATCCCAGTCGAAAGCATAGATTTTGGGACTTTCAATAATGGAATAGTTGGCAGGTGACGCGCCCTGTAAAATATCGGCGGTTCTTTCCGAAACGATATCTGTTTGGATATCCAAAGTCGTAAAATATCCTCCGGTAATACCTTTGTCATCGTTAAATCCGTTGTTGATGACCGTGAAATTGGGAACATTCGCCAGGCGGCCTATGGTCAGGACATCAAAATCGAGGATAATCTGCAGACAAGCCGTGTAAGGTTTGTTCTGGAAAATAGATAATAAACCTTTAGCTGAGAGGTAGGTCGTTTCTGTAGTGTATAATACAGATTTACCCGGTTCGCCAGGGCAAAGCTCTTCAGGATATTCATTCCTTTTCTGGTGATACAATCCGATTCGTAAGCTTCTGCCTGTGTCTTTGATCTCTTCCTGGATAATTCTGAACGATTCTCTGCTCATAAAGCGGGGATTCTTGAAAAACAGAATATTGGAAGGACCGTATAATTTCTCTATCAGTTCAATAGTCTTCATGTAGTTGGGCTTATCCCAGAAACCGGTAATGTTCGGATGTTGTTCCAGCAAGGACCAGTTAGGAAAGTTTACTCCCGAAAAGACAACAGGTTTAGTTTTTCCCAGCGGGTGGTTGCAAGCCATTAATGTATAAGTGGCCTGATCGTCGTTGACCAGAATGATATCGGGATTCCAGCTTTTAATGGAATCTAAATAATGATACATACGGTCATTCTCCTCCTTCTCATTATAACGCTCGCAATCCAGATAGAATGTTTGTGTATCTATCTGAATATCCTTTTTCTTCAGCTTTTCGGCAATCAGATCACTAAATCTGGAATATGTATTGAGATCCTCCGTATAAGACTGGAGGATGAGAGCTTTATAGGGGGAGTTGCTACCGGCAGCCTCTATATAATCCTTTATTCCAACGGAGAATAAAAGAAAGAACAGCAATATGTGCCAAAAACGTTTCAAGAAATCTTCTATTATTAGCCCTGATAACTGATTAATATGATAACATTACAACAAACAGTGCTATGCCTGCAATAATATAGGACATAACACTGCCGTTCTATTTCTTGTTATGAGTTGGCAAAGATAATTAAAAACCTAATAGAATCAACGCTTATCGATTCTTTGTTGCTTTTTGTGGGTAATCCGGATACAACAAGTACTTTTTTCGCATTTCTTTATACTTATCCAATTCCGGTTGCCAGCTGTCCCGGATCTCTTGCTCTGATAATCCCCTGACAATCTGATAGCGGAGTTCCTTGGTTCCGGCGAGCAAGTCGAACCATTGCGGGCGGGAGAAAAAGAAAGCCTGTTCATTCCCTGCCTTATTATAGAAATCGAGGAAGAAATGGAGTGTCAACCCTCCTTCAAAAGGGTATTCCCGGAGATCGACGCCATAACATTCTTTGTCCTTTTGTAATGGATTGGTATCAAAGCCGGGTAATGAAACAGGGGTGAATGCAAAATCACCATATTTTCTGTCCGGAAATCCGATAACCTGGAACGGATAATAAGTTCCGCGCCCGATACTGATATTGGTCGCTTCGAAGAAACATAACGACGGGTACAGCCGGATTGACTGGTCGTTCGGCAGGTTGGGAGAAGGCTTGACAGGAAGCCAGTAAGGATCGCCATGTTGCCAGTTTTCCATTTTAACGATATGGAGCTTGCAGCTGTCCGGCGAACTTTTCAACCAGCCTTCGCTGTTTATCATCCAAGCCAGTTCTCCGACTGTTAAGCCGTGTAATAATGGGATAGGATCGACACCTACAAACGACTCAAAACCTTTCTGACGGACCGGCCCGTCTACAAAATCATTTGGGTTCGGACGGTCGAGCACGATAAACTCGACGCCATTTTCAGCACAAGCCTCCATGACATAATGCATTGTACTTATATAAGTATAAAAACGGGCACCTACATCCTGGATGTCGAAGACGATAACGTCCAGTCCGCTTAATTGCTCGGCTGTCGGCTTTTTATTTTTTCCATAGATAGAGACGATTGGGACACCCGTTTTCAGGTCGCGGCTGTCTTTTACCTCTTCTCCGGCATCGGCAGTGCCACGGAAACCATGTTCAGGGGCAAACACTTTTTTTACATGGATACCCCGTTCCATCAAAGCATCCAGTAAGTGTTTCTGCTGTTTTTCCAGGATAGATGTCTGGTTCACAACCAATCCGACTTGTTTATCTTTCAATAAGCGGGTGACCACATCCATACGCTCGGCACCCAGAACCAAAGCCCCCTGGGTGGTTGTAGCCTGTAGTTGTGGCATGAGTAATATGCCGATAAACCAAAGTGTAAGCCTGAAAACTGTTTTCATAATCCGTATCCTACTGTTTTATTGCATGCAAAAGTAGCAAATGTTCGCCTTATTAAAGCTATGAAACGATTAAATGTGTTTATATTTAACATGTTTGCCTTGAACTATCACGCTTCTTTTTATGTTGGATAATTACAAACAAAAAGAATAATCATATGGCAACAAGACTTCCAAAAATCAAAGAAAAAGCGAAAACCGAAGCTTTAGTGTTAGATCATAAAGATGAACGGTATCCTGTGCAACAGGTGGCAACGGATGGTAAAGTGACAAAAAAAGAGGTGAAAGAGGCGGTGAAGGAGATCAATCCCGATTTGAATAGCCTGGGCAGCAGAGGATAGTTTTTATTCGCCGGATAATGATAGTCAATATAAAATATCTGTATCTTCGCAGTCGGATTAAGAATAAAGCGTAGATAAAATGAATCCTATTGATATTATCTCAAAATATTATCCGGCAGAGTCGGATGCTTATCATATATTGGTTACCCATAGCCGGAGTGTGACGGATAAAGCATTGAGCCTGGCACACATGCATCCGGAAATGAACCTGGATATTCCTTTTATTGAAGAAGCGGCTATGCTTCATGATATAGGTATCTTTTTGTGCAATGCACCGGAAATAGGTTGCTTTGGCGAGGCCGAATATATCTGTCATGGCTATCTGGGCGCCGATCTGATGCGTAAGGAAGGTTTTCCGCGGCATGCCCTGGTTTGTGAACGGCATACCGGGACCGGTATTACTGCTGCAATGATAGAAGAGAGGCATCTTCCGCTTCCTTCACGTGTAATGGTTCCGGTATCGTTGGAAGAACAACTCATCTGTTTTGCCGATAAGTTTTACAGTAAGACAAAACTGGATAAAGAAAAGCCGGTTGAAAAAGTAAAACAGAGCCTTTCGAAGTATGGAGAGGAGACCGTTATACGTTTTGATAACTGGTGTAAACTCTTTTTAGGGGAATAAAAGCTAAAGGGCTCATTAATTTATTATACATTTGCACGCTGTAACGATTCAGTTGACAGTTGACAGATGACTTCGTTTTCACCTGTCAACTGTCATCTGTCAACTGTCAACTTAATTAATGAGACACAGAGGGCTATTTATCCTATTATATTTCCTCGCCGGGGCTTTGATGATGTATTCGCAGGAGCTGGTTGCCCCGCGGGATACCGTATTGCCTTTAAATGGGGATACGATAGTTCCAGCCGTCACGGACAGTACGGTCCTTGCCGCCGATTCTACCCAGTCCAAAAAGGTCGGGCTCGATGCTCCGGTAGTTTATCAGGCAAAAGACTCTATGGTCATGACTGCCGGAAACTGGGCATATCTGTACGGCGAAGGAGATGTCAAATATCAACAGATCGGGTTGCAGGCTGAGAATATCGAAATGAGCCTGGACAGTAGTCTGGTATTTGCCAAGTTCGGTCTCGACTCCATTGGCGATGAGTTCGGTTATCCCTTGTTTAAAGACGGCGATCAGGAGTACGAATCCAAAACGATGCGTTATAACTTCAATACCAAGAAGGGATATATTACCGATGTGATTACCCAGCAGGGAGAAGGCTTTGTTACTGCCGGACGCACCAAGAAGATGGATGACGATGTCCTGAATATGGTGGGGGGTAAATATACCACTTGCGACGAACACGATCATCCTCACTTTTATATCCAGATGACCAAGGCAAAGGTCCGCCCCAAAAAGAATATCGTGACCGGGCCTGTTTATATGGTGATCGAAGATGTTCCGTTGTATCCTATCGGCTTGCCGTTCTGTTTCTTCCCTTTCTCCAGTACCTATTCCTCAGGTGTGATCATGCCGACCTATCAGGACGATTCCCAGCGTGGTTTCGGTTTAAGGGACGGTGGATATTATTTTGCGTTGAGCGACTATATCGATCTGGCGGTAACCGGAGAAATCTATACGAAAGGTTCCTGGGGGCTTCAGGCGCAGTCTTCCTATAAAAAGAGATATCTTTTCTCCGGTAATTTCAATGCCGCTTACCAGGTTAGTAAGTTCGGAGATAAAGGGCTGGCCGACTATAGTTTGACGAAGGACTTCCGGATAAACTGGACGCACAGCCAGGACCCTAAGGCGAATCCGTACCGGACATTCTCCGCAAGTGTCAATTTTGCGACTTCCAGCTTCGACCGTAACAGTGCAATGGGTATCTATAACCCGAACACGACGAACAATACAAAAGGTTCCAGTATCAATATCACGCAACGTTTCCCGAATAATCCGCTGACTCTTTCGGCAACCATGAACGTGAACCAGAATTCCAAAGACTCGATGATCTCTGTGACCTTGCCTGACCTGACCATTACTTTGAGCCGTATATTCCCGTTTAAGCGGAAGAATCCGGTAGGTAGAGAACGTTGGTATGAAAAGATATCCATGAGTTATTCCGGATATTTCAGGAATAGTATTACGACAAAAGAAAACCAGTTGTTCAAATCGAATATAATAAAGGACTGGAAGAACTCGATGGAGCATAGCATTCCGGTCAGTGCGACATTTACAGCATTCAAGTATATCAATATCTCTCCTTCGTTCAATTATAAGGAAAGTTGGTATACCAGCAAGATCACAAAGCAATTCGATCCGCAGTTGAATACATTGGTAAACCGCGATACGACTTACGGATTCTATCGTATTTACAATTATAATGCCTCTTTGTCTGCCTCTACGACTTTGTATGGTTTTTATAAACCTCTTCCTTTCCTGGGCGATAAAGTACAGATGATCCGTCATCGTTTCGAGCCTTCCGTCAGTATCAGTGCGGCACCCGACTTCGGTGGCAGTATCTTCGGCTTCTATGATCATTATCAGTATATCGATTCCAATGGCGATCCGATCGATTATGTTTATTCACCTTTTGCGCATAATGGTTCTATCCCGAGCGGAAAGCAGGGAAGTTTGAACTTCTCGCTGGATAATAACGTCGAGATGAAGGTCAAGTCGGATGCGGACAGTACCGGTTTTAAAAAGATCAGCCTGATCGATAAATTGTCATTAGGCATGAGCTATAATATGGCGGCGGACTCTTTCAAATGGAGTGACTTATCTGTCGGATTACGTTTGAAGTTCTCAAAAAGTTATACATTGAATCTGAACGGAACATTTGATACCTATACCTATGGTGCGGATAAAAACGGTAATCCGGTCAGATTGGATATCCCCCGTTGGAAAGCAGGTAAAGGTATCGGCCGTTTGCGTTCGACAGGAACCAGCTTTTCCTATACATTTAATAACGATACGTTCAAGAAGTGGTTCGGTGGAAAGACGGACAGTAATATTCCCGAGGAAAATGCGGGTGACGGCGAACTGGAGAACCTGACAGCAGAAAATCAGGAAGGAGAGAATGCCGATGCCGAGGGAACACAGGAAGGCGGACGTTTACGCGGAAAGAAGAAAGATACAGGCGAGTACGATGCCGATGGTTATCTGATCTCTAAGATACCCTGGAGCCTTTCCTTTAATTACAGTATGCAGCTGCGTTATGGCGATTTCGATCCGAACCGGTTGGAGTATAAGTATAAGCTGACCCATGCGTTGAGCTTTAACGGAAATATTCAGCCGACGAAGAACTGGAGTTTTAACTTCAATGCGACATACGATTTCGATAATAAGAAGATTTCGTTCATGACCTGTAACGTGACACGTAACCTGCACTGTTTCCAGATGTCTGCAAGTTTTGTGCCGGTAGGCCCCTATAAATCATATACATTCTCTGTTGCGGTAAGCTCTTCACTGCTGAAAGACTTGAAGTACAACCAGAGCAGCAGCGCCCGTGAAGGACAGGATTGGTATTGATCGGTAGTGCAAAAAGAAATAAAAAAGGCAAGTTCTTCAACCTGCCTTTTTTTGTTATTTTATTACCATTCTATCGGACCTTGTCCTGTGGCTATCAGATAATCATTCGCTTTGCTGAAATGTTTGTTCCCGAAGAATCCCCGATAAGCGGAGAGGGGAGAAGGATGTGCCGATTTCAGGATCAGATTGCGTGAAGCATCGATCACGGCTCCTTTGCGTTGAGCATATGATCCCCAGAGAATGTAAACGATATGGCTGCGTTCTTCCGCCAGGTTCCGGATCACGGCATCAGTGAATGTTTCCCATCCCCGGTTTTGATGTGAGCCTGCCTGATGTGCACGGACTGTCAGGGTGGCGTTCAATAACAGGACACCCTGGTCTGCCCAGCGTAAAAGGTTACCGCTTGGGGGCATCGGTTTGCCCAGGTCGCTTTCTATCTCTTTGAAAATATTGATCAGGGAAGGCGGATAAGGTGTTCCGTCCTGCACGGAAAAGCAAAGCCCGTGTGCCTGTCCCGGCTCGTGATAAGGGTCTTGTCCCAGTATGACAACTTTTACTTTATCGAAAGGACAATGCTCGAAAGCATTAAAGATGTAGGGTCCCGGGGGATATACAGTTCCGTGACTGTATTCCTGTTTTACAAAGTTGATCAACTCTTTGAAATAATCTTTTTCAAATTCGGGGGCTAACCGTTCTTTCCAGCTTTGTTCGATCTTTACGTCCATAACTTTAAATTAAATACATTCCTGCAGCACGGGCTTCCTGACGCATTTCTTCCGGCCAGATACTTGCCTGGATTTCGCCGATATGGGCTTTACGCAGATAAAACATACACAACCGGCTTTGGCCGATACCGCCTCCGATACTTTGAGGCAGTTCGCCGTTTAAGAGGCGTTTGTGGAAGTAGAGTTCTTTTTTCTCTTCTGCATTACATGTCTTCAATTGGCGTAGCAACGCTTCTTTATCTACGCGGATACCCATTGAAGATAGTTCCATCGAGCGGTTCAGGACATCGTCCCAGACAAGCAGGTCACCGTTCAATCCGATCTGTCCGTTTTCTGCAACAGTCGACCAGTCGTCGTAGTCCGGAGCACGTCCGTCATGTTTCTCCCCGTTGCTTAACTGACATCCGATGCCGATGATGAATACTGCTCCGTATTCTTTGGCAATAGCGTCTTCCCGTTCTTTCGGTGTAAAGGTAGGATATTTTTGCAACAAATCCTCGGAATGTATGAAATGAATCTGCTGTGGAAGTGTCGGTCTTATCTGTGGGAACATTTCGTATACGAGATATTCAGTGCGCACCATGGCGGCATAAATGCGGCGTACCGTCTCTTTCAGAAATTCGATATTGCGTTCTTCAGGACTCATTACCCGTTCCCAGTCCCACTGGTCAACATATAATGAATGCAGGTTCCCCAGTTCTTCATCGGAACGGATAGCATTCATATCTGTATAAATACCGTATCCTTCTTCTATATTATAATCGGCTAAAGTGAGTCGTTTCCATTTAGCCAGTGAATGTACGATCTCGGCTTTGGAATCATTCAGATCTTTGATGGGAAATGTAACAGCTCGCTCCGTTCCGTTCAGGTCATCATTGATACCCATCCCTTTAAGAACGAACAAAGGTGCCGTGACACGACGCAGGCGTAACTCCGAAGACAGGTTTTGCTGGAAAAAGTCTTTGATCTTCTTGATTCCCATTTCTGTTTGAGACAGGTTTAGCAAAGCCTTATATCCCGCAGGTTTAATTAAATAGCTCATATACTTGTTGTGCTTTGTGTTTGTTAAATATGAGTCGCAAAGATAATGATTAATGGCAAAATAGCAATGTTTATGCCTTTTTTATTTGCAAAATGGCAGTATATATGCTGAAGTGTGTTGCAAAATATCAAAACTTATGTTGTAGGGCAGAAAAAAGAAAGATAGATAAAACTCTTCGGCCGTTCGTTTGGTTTCTTCCGATATTATATTTACTTTTGCCCCGTCTTTGGCCTGGTAGCTTAGTGAATAGAGCGTCAGATTCCGGTTCTGAAGGTCGAGGGTTTGAATCCCTCCCGGGTCACAACAAGAAAGCGATGTCGTATGATGTCGCTTTTTTTTGTATATGGGATGAATATCATACTTGTTTTTGAAATGCACTATCATACTATCATTATTCAGGATATGCCGTTATATATCAGTTGTTTGACTTATGATAGTTGCTGTTTTTAACTATCATTCAACTCTCATGCATCTATCATAATCCTGTTCTGAAACAGGAGGACAGGTGTATTTTTATCATAAATATATAGTTGAAAGTTAGCGATATAGTGACAAAAGTTGTTTGACACCCGGGTCTCGATACCCTCGACACCCGGGTCTGAGCATCGTCGAGATGGGGGTGTGAAATGGGTTGAAACGGGTATCTTGCTGACAAGAAGCAAGCAGTCCTGTAAAATAAAACAATAGCTTTCAGCTAAAAAAGTAGTAGGATAACAAGTTGGGAGGGAGGATATGCATCTGTTTCAGACCTTTTTTGCCGGAGTAAACGACGATGCCTACAGGGTAAAAATGCTGAAATGATGGTTTTATGATAGTTGAATGATAGTTAAAAACAGCAACTATCATGACTCAAATAATTGATATATAGATGTATATCTTGGAAAATGATAGTATGATAGTTAATTTTGTTTTATTGTCTTGAAGCGGCTGATCGGATCCTTTTATTCGGATTGGATAAGAAAAGAGAGTCCTGTGAACCGAAAAACAATGAACCTTTCATTTTCTTTATTGTTTTATATATAAGTTATTAATTGTAATTAAACAAAATAATATGTTGGCGATATACAGATTTTTATTCCCGTCTAAACCGGACGGCACAGCTATTTCACTGTTGTTATTGGCATTACGTATCCTTTTCGGAGGGTTGTTGTTGTCTCATGGTATCCAGAAATGGACTAACTTTACAGAGATGTCTGCTGTTTTTCCCGATCCGCTGGGGGTTGGTAGTCAGGTGTCGTTAGGACTGGCTATTTTTGGAGAGTTGGCCTGTTCGATCGGTTTCATCTTCGGTGCGCTGTATCGTTTGGCGATGATCCCGATGATTTTTACCATGTGTATGGCCTTCTTCGTTATTCATGGCAATGATGCGTTTGCTGTAAAAGAGTTGGCATTCATTTATCTGGTTGTCTTTATATTGATGTATATTACCGGTCCGGGTAAATTTTCGATAGACCGGATGATATCGATACCGCTATCGAAGAAGAGAAGGTGAAAATCAGACGATGCAGATTAGAGTTACGATCCCTTGTTTTGCCGGATAGGTAATATTAGTAGACTACATTCTTTTGCGTTTGTATGTATCTGAATTATGGTATTCTGTGTGATCCATCCTTCAAGGAGCCGATCACACGGATAAGTTTTACTGCAATAATCGATATAATGAATAAGTTCCGTTGTATCGTCGAGAAAAAGAAATGCTCCTTTGCATATCTTGTTGCGATCAAATAAACAAGTCAGTGTGGAAGACTCAAACCGGACTTCCAGGCTGGTTTCTTTTTGGGCTTTAAATATATAATGTTTTTCATTCTGCTCTCTGTCAACAAAAACCGTTTTTACAAAACTAAGGGGTTTATTGATTGCGAGGCATCCCAGGGTTATTTGCTCTGCATAATTCCTGTTGTTTTTTTGAGTCATATTATTGTCTGTTTAAAAATGATAGGCAAAGGAATAAAATACAAGTCCAATGGTCTATCGGGCAAGCTGATCCCTTATCAAATGTGGTATTAATATTATTGAGAGTTTTATTGGGTGATATTATTCTATTAAATAAAATATTATCAGGATTAATACTTACTTTTGCATTAGGTAAATCATCTATAATAATTAATATGGAGGCAACAGTAAAAAAAAGTAATCATGGGGCGAATGTTCGTCGTTGGAGAGAATGGCGGAATGTTAATCAGGATGTGCTTGCAGAGCAAATAGGTGTTTCACAGGCTACTTTATCAGGTTATGAGAAAAGGGATAAATTGGAAATCGAAATACTTGAAAAGATTGCTAAAGCTTTAAATATTCCTGTTGAAGCCATTACTGAATTAGGGAGTGATGCTTCTATTAATATTGTAAATGCTTATGATAATTCAGGTTCGATCAACTATTCTCCTACCTTTAATCCATTAGATAAAATAGTCGAACTTTATGATAAACTTCTGGAAGCAGAAAAGGAAAAGGTTGCGATGTTGCAAGAAGTTTTAAGGGATAAAAGATAGGCTTTATGTTGGGATGATGAAAGATGCTGATAATGAGCCTGTATAGATCGTATTTTGGTAAACCTGCTGAACGTCCAGATCATCACTACAAGCGACAAGGCAAAAAAGGAGGCAAGCATGCAGCCGCATACAAATTGCCGAATTCATGAAATTGACCGCATCGTTACTAACTCCGACTGACAGGTCGAACACTGCCGGCACAAAGAGAAAAATGATCAGAAAGAGATAGAATGTCTCCATAATTGCTTGTTATGTATTTGGTTGCAAAGGTCTGAAACAAATATTACGCAATAAGGACATAGATGTTACAAGTCGAACTATACCCACACAGAAACAGTTGAATAAAAAAATAATGTTATCGAACTAAGGGATTTTCTTTATATTCGCGACTCTTATTATAAGAACATTGTTAATCTTGCTCACACTTGGGAGAGAATCGGGACGATATCATACAGTGGGTTTGTGAAATGGCCTTATCGGATTCGCAGACCGCTCTAAAATCGCTTTACATGGCCTACTTCGGTCCGCTAATGCGATTTACGGGCATGTATGTCTCATCGCCGGCGGAAGCCGAAGAGATTGTTTCCGATACCTTCTTAGCTATCTGGGACAACCGCAAGCAACTTCCCGGCATCTCCCATTTCGATTCTTACATTTATACGGTAGCCCGCCACAAAGCGATCAGCTATTATCGCAAACAGCACATGGAGCAGGTATCGCTGGACGAAATCTCCATCGACCTTTTCACCTCGACCGAAACGACTCCCGAAGAAGAGCTTATCAGCCAGGAAGGGATCCGCCGCCTGAACCTGGCGATCGACTCGCTGCCCGCCAAATGCAAGATGGCTTTTAAACTCGTCCGCGAAGACAAGCTCAAATATAAAGAAGTGGCTGCCATCCTCGACATCTCCGTCAAAACACTGGAAGCACATTTGGCGAATGCCGTCCGCAAACTGCGGGAAACACTTGCCGACGATTGCATCTGAAAAGCAACACTCCGGCAGGAAACAAAAGTTCCATTAAGTGAAATTTTCTATCTTTTTCTCATTTCGACTAAGGGGATTCTCATTTCCCTGCGACTATACATATAGAAACACACAGAATGGAAAACAGAATAAACCATATAATCGCACGTGTCCTGAGTGGAGAAAGTTCTTCGGATGACATCCTTTCGCTAAGCGAATGGCTGAACGAAAACGAAAAGAACCGGGACGAATTCCGACGGCTCAAGAATTATTGGGATGCGGATGTCGCTTTCAAACATTCCGTCGCCCCTGCTTTCTCGGCCGACAAACTGCAACAAAAGATCAATGTACAAAAGGGGCAGACTTTCCGGCGGCAATTATGGAGAAACGCCATTCCACTAATTGCCGCTGCCTGTTTGCTTTTCATTTTCTCAACAGGCTTTTTCCTTTATAATACAAATGACCGTACATCCGAATACTACACCTTGCTGACGGACGAACATAAGTCTAACTTCACGATGGAAGACGGAACCGTCATCACATTGAACAAGAACAGCCGCCTAAGCTATTCCGACAGATACGGAAAAGACAGCCGCAACGTCAAATTGGAAGGTGAAGCTTATTTCGAAGTGGCAAAAGATTCAGGCAAGCCCTTCCAAATAGAGATGAACGGTGCCTCTATCACCGTATTGGGCACGCACTTCAACGTGAAAGCAGATGCGGAATCCGACGATATCACAGCAACCCTTGTGGAAGGTTCCATCCGTTTCGAAGGTGCAAAACAAAATATCGTGATGACTCCGAACCAGCAACTAACTTTTAGCCGGTCGACAAACAAGGTTGATGTAAAACATGTTGATACAGACCCTTTTACTTCTTGGAAAGACGGTCTGTTGAAATATAAATCGATTCCGTTCATCGAACTTATCAAAGAGCTGCAGAGTACTTATAAAGTAGAAATCCAGATCGACAGTCAGGAACTGAAAAAACCAGCCGTGACCGTCTCCGGGACTTTCAGTCAAGAACAAAGCATCGAGCAGATCCTAAAAGTCATTTCCCGTAGCCTACCTATCCGGTGGCACAATAGCGACGGAGTTTATTACATACAATATGCAACACTAAAAAGATAATGCCTATGAAGTAGCACCAGTGTTAACCTTAATAAACCGGTCATACCAAAGAATACAACCGGTTTAAAATCATTAAATTTAATTTTCCGCTTCGTCCGCTCCGCGACCAAACATTGTGGATGAAGCGAATTATCAATCTTTAAATCAGTACAAAAATATGGAAAATGTTTCGTATTACAAGTCTTTCTTACCCAAAGGTTTAAAAAAACTTTTTACAATTATGAGAATCACGATCATCTTACTATTCGTGGCTCTGTTTCAAACCGTAGCTGTGGAATCGTCTTATTCCCAGTCTGCAACTATATCACTCAAAGCAGAGCAAATGTACCTTACGGATCTATTCTCTCAGATAGAGAACCAAAGTGAATTTCTTTTCTTTTATGTGGATGAAGAAGTGAAAAATGTAAAAGTCAACATCCAGACAAAAAACAAACAAATCGATGAAGTCCTTTCACAAGCATTGGCCGGTACCGACCTGACTTATACGATCAACGATCGTAATATCAACATCACTCGGAAAGCATATGCTGCCCAGCAAAAACAAACAAAACATATTACCGGTAAAATAACAGATGCAAATGGGGAACCTATTATCGGTGCAAACGTAATCGAAAAAGGTACAACCAATGGTATCATCACCGACATTGAAGGTAATTTCGATCTCAATGTCACATCTTCTTCCATACTACAAATTTCCTATGTCGGTTATCTTTCACAAGAAATACAAGTAGGAAACAAAAACTTATTTAACATCAAATTGATTGAAGATACACAAGATATTGATGAAGTTGTAGTTGTTGGTTACGGTACACAGAAAAAAGCAAACCTGACAGGTTCGGTAACATCTGTCTCTATAAAAGATTTGACCAAGCGTCAGGTTGGTCAAACTTCAATGGCCCTACAGGGCCTCATTCCGGGTGTCGCCATCACACAACGTAGCGGACAGCCGGGAGCCGACGGAGGAACGATCAGCATCCGGGGTAAAACGACTTTGAACAATAATGACGCCCTAATTCTGGTGGATGGAGTTGAGATGGGAATCAATGACATCGATCCTTCTCTAATCGAGTCTATCTCCGTATTGAAAGATGCTGCATCCTCCGCTATCTACGGTTCACGTGCAGCCAATGGTGTTATACTTATTACCACAAAACGTGCAGAAGCGGATAAATTCACTGTTTCATATAACGGTTATGTTGGTTGGCAGAGCGCGATCGACCTTCCAGACAAAGTCGGGGCTATCGATCATATGTTGATGACAAATACAGCCTATACCAATATCGGTAAATCTCCTCTCTATTCAGACGAATATATCCAGGAATACCGTCAGGGCATGTTGACAGATCCGGATCGTTATCCCGATACTGACTGGTATGACGAATGTTTGACTAACAGTGGCTTGATGCAAAATCACTTTGTCACATTAAGTGGAGGTTCAAAACGAATCCGTACAAATGCCAGTTTCGGCTATATGGACCAGCAAGGTATCATTGAAAATGCAAATTACAAACGTTACACTTTCCGCATGAATACAGATATGGACATTTCTTCTACTTTGTCCGCCCGTATCGATGCACACTTGAATATGATCGACCAGAAAGAACCGTCCAGAACGGATGCATTCCATTGGATGAGCCGTATTCCTGCCATCCAAGCCGGTGTCCTTAGCACAGGACAATGGGGTGAAGGCTGGAACGGGGACAACCCCATCGCTTTCACCAATGACGGAGGTTTAAAAAAACAACGGAAACCGACCGCAGTTGTCAATGTTGCATTGAACTACCAACCGTTTGAATGGTTAACTTTCCAGGGTAACTATGCAGCCAATTATTGGGAAAACCATACGTCTGATTTCCGAAAAGTAGTTCAGACTTATAAGTACGACGGTTCTCCTTATTACCGTTCTCCACAAAAAAGTACGCTGAACGATCAGACATCGAGGAACTTGAGAAACTTGTTGACAGCTTCTGCAACATTCGACAAACGATTCAATGATCACGGTATAAAAGCAATGGTAGGTTACCAGCAAGAAGACCATCGCTATGATATGCATAAAGGCTATCGTGAAAACTATGCATTCCCCGATTATCCGGTATTGGATGCCGGTGGAGAAGAAAACCAAAAAGCATACGGTAATTCCTACGAATGGTCTCTGCGTTCTATTTTCGGACGTATCAATTATGACTATCAAGGTAAATATCTGTTCGAAGCCAATATGCGTTATGATGGTTCTTCCCGTTTTGCAGAAGGAAACAAATGGGGTATTTTCCCTTCTGTATCTGCAGGATGGCGTATATCGGAAGAAGCATTTTGGGAACCAATCAGAAATATTGTCGACAACCTTAAATTCAGAGCTTCGTGGGGACAATTGGGTAACCAAAACGTAATGAATGCCGACAATTCTGCAATCGACCCATATCCATTCTCCTCCAATGTTAATTTGGACACGAAATATGTATTCGACAAAACGATATCATCCGGTGCAGCAATCACAAATATGGCAAACAGAAAAATCACGTGGGAAACTACGACTTCTACTGATATTGGTATCGATGCAACCCTATTTGGTAAACTGAATATCACTGCCGATTATTTCTACAAAGTGACCGACGACATTTTGATGAAACTAAACGTACCTCTTATCATTGGTATGGATGCTCCCTCACAAAATGCAGGTAAGATGGAGAATAGAGGTTGGGAAGTCTCTCTTAGCTATGCAGACCAGGTCGGAGATTTTAACTATCGTGCATCTTTCAATATATCGGATGTACGCAACAAAATTCTGGATATGAGAGGTGTAAACCAAACAGGTCTAACAGTCAACCGTGAAGGGTACGAAATGTACTCCATCTACGGATTAGAAGCTATTGGTTATATCCAGCCGGAAGATTACGATGCCGATGGAAATTATTTAGGAGCTACTCAATATGGTAACTTCGGCCCTGGTGATATTAAATATAAAGACCAGAATGGTGACGGAGTTATCAATACTTCCGATTATAAGATCATCGGTGGGACAATTCCACGTTACACATTTGGGTTGTCACTTTATGGGGATTACAAAGGATTTGACCTGAGTATGTTATTCCAGGGAGTCGGAAAAGCCGACGGCTATATCAATGGCCAGGGAATCCAGACTTTCATCGAAGGCGGTACAGTCCAGGAACAACATAAAGACTACTGGACTTCTGAGAACAGAGACGCTAAATTCCCACGTTTGGCTTTCAACGAAACAAACAATATGCAGAACTCCTCTTTCTGGATGAAGAATGCAGCTTATATTCGTTTAAAAAACATACAATTGGGTTATACACTGCCTAAAAATGTATTAAGAAAAACTCCAATATCTTATCTACGTTTCTATGTAAGTGGCGACAACCTGTTGACAATAGACAGTTTCTGGGATGGATTCGATGTTGAAGCTCCTATCGGTAATGGAGGATATTACCCACAATTAAAGACAATCAGCTTCGGTGTAGATCTTAAGTTCTAATGTTCAACCTTTAAATTAAATCTGAAAATGAAAAAAGTAATATTATATGCAGCTGCCGTATGTTCTGCTTTATGCATGAATTCGTGTAGCGACTATTTGGATAAGAATCCACTGAACTCTCCTTCGGATCAAACTTTTTTAGCGACCGAAACAGAAATGCAAATGGCTTTGGCATCCTGCTATACAGCTCTATGGACAGACTTCGAGACCATGACATTCTTCCTGTCGTTCGATGAAGCTGCCGATATAGGATATGATCGTAATACAAGTGCCTTACAGACTATGGCACAAGGAGCTGCCGATGCCAATAGCGACCTCGCAAAAAATTATTGGACTGCTTTTTATGCAGGCATCGCAAAATGTAATTATCTTTTACAAAATATGTCCAGAGGTGAAGATAACGTACCCCCGGCAACTTACACACAGATCAAAGCTGAAGCTCAATTCCTTCGTGCCCTTTATTACTCGTATTTAATTGAATTATACGGGGATGTTCCTTTGATCACAGATGTATTGACATTGGAAACAGGGCAACAACCCAGAAATCCCAAAAGCGAAGTTGTAGACTTCATTTTAAAAGAATACACAGAAGCAGCCGAAAATCTTCCTTCGACAAATAACCCGACTTCCGGTCATGCGACGAAAGGCGCAGCTTTAGCTCTAAAGGCCAGAACCGCCCTTTACAATGAACGCTGGCAGGATGCAATTTCCGCATCACAAGCAGTTATGGCAATGGAGGGAACGGAATATATCATCGAAGATGACTATTCCAAACTTTTTAAATATGAAGGCCAAACATCGAAGGAAGTTATCTTCTCCGTACAATATCTGTTAGGAACAAAAGTACATGCCCTTTATCGGTTGTTTGGTTCTCGTAATGCGTTGGCACATACGAATAAGAAACCAGCTTACCAACTGGCCGATACCTGGGAATGTATAGATGGAAAACAAATTGATGAATCTCCGATGTTTGATCCTAAAAATCCATATGAAAACAGAGATCCACGTCTGGGATATACATTAGCCGTTTCCGGTTCGGAGTTTTTAGGTTTCCAGTTCGAAACTCATGGAGACAGTACACAATGTTGGAATTATATGACTAACCAGCGTGTTGACAATCTGGAAGCAACTCATGCTTATGCGACATTTACCGGTATTTGCTGGCGTAAATATGCTAATATAGAAGATAAAGATGCGTTGAACGACTGTGATATGAATACAATCCTGATTCGTTATCCGGAGGTCTTGTTAACATATGCCGAAGCAAAGATAAAAGCAGGAGAAATCGACGCATCCGTTTTGGAAGCGATCAACAAAGTTCGCCAACGTCCTTCTGTTAAGATGCCGCCGATCACGACAACTGATCCGAACGAATTATTCTACGCTGTTGCTCGTGAACGCAAATACGAATTTTCAGGTGAAGGCCTACGTCTGTTCGATATTCGCCGTTGGAAAATTGCCGAGACCGTCATGAATCAACCTCTTTTAGGTAGAATGAAGAAGTCTTATCCTGATAAGGCACCGCGTATCGACGAATGGGGTACAGCTTTTTATGAAGGTATTCCCATTGCTGAAAGTGGAGAATCGGCAGACTTTAAAATGCGTATTGTCGATATCCGTAAATTCGATAAGAACAGGGATTATTTATGGCCAATCCCATATATCGAAAGACAAACCAATCCAAATCTGACTCAGAATCCTAATTACGAATAAATTCGCATCTCTGATATTTACCCCGGATGTCGCTTGGATATCTTTATCAAATCACATTCGGGGTAATTTCCCTATTTCGGGATTATTCGCTCATTCCTTTTTGAACCTATCAATAAAAATAATCACATGAAATATCAAATAATCTTTCTTATTTTCTGTGTCTCCCTATTCTCTTGCCAATCCGGTAAAGAGGACAGCCTAACTTCTATCAAAGAGGTTGACATTTGTATTTACGGGGGAACATCCGCAGGCGTTGTAGCTGCTTACTCTGCAAAAAAAATGGGTAAATCTGTCCTCTTGGTAGAACCGGGTAAATATTTAGGAGGTATGACTACCGGCGGTCTCGGAATGACAGATATCGGGAACAAATATGCAGTTACCGGATTAGCGCGCCTTTTCTATCGTCGCATTGGAGAGCATTATAATAAATTCGAGCAATGGACCTTTCCTCCAAGTGTTGCGACTGCAACCATGAACCGCTTTGTGAAAGATGCAGATTTAGATGTTCTGTATTATCGCCGCATAACAGATGCTCAAGTTCAAAATAAAAAAATAGAATATATCACTTTGGAAGACTCCCAGAAACCCGATGAAAAGACCTTGATACAGGTTAAAGCCAAACAGTTCATCGATTGTTCGTATGAAGGAGATCTGATGGCAAAAGCCGGCGTTTCCTATTTTGTAGGACGTGAAGGAAACGAAGAACAGGATGAAACACTTAATGGAGTTCAGATGTCTTTTTGGCATCAATTCCCAGACGGAGTAGACCCATATCTGAAAGAAGGAGATCCGAACAGTGGCTTATGTTGGGGAATCCAACCTAATACACTGGAAGAAAGAGGAAACGGAGATAAACTCGTACAAGCATACAATTTCCGCCTATGCCTTACCGACAATAAAGAGAATCAACGTCCGTTCGAGAAACCGGAAAACTATGATCCGGCCAAATATGAACTATTGGCACGTGCTATCCGTAAAATGGATTTACATATAGACAATTACCTCTTATTCAACTGGGGTATGATGCCAGATAATAAGTATGACGTAAATAACCGCGGACCGTTATCAACTGATATGATTGGTATGAATTATGAATATCCAGATGGCGACTACACAACCCGCGAAAGGATTTGGCAGGAACATGTCGATTACACAAAAGGATTACTCTACTTCCTTACGCACGATGAAAGAGTTCCTGCCAAACTTCGCGACCAGGTTGCCAGATTCGGATGGGCAAAAGATGAATTTGTAGACAATGATAATTTCCCGACCCAGCTATATGTGCGCGAAGCCCGACGCCTGAACGGGGAATATATCATGACACAAAAGAATTGCCAGGGAGAAGAGACAGTTGGTGATGCTATCGGAATGGCCGCCTACGGGATGGACTCTCATAACTGCCAGCGTATCGTGACAAACGGTATGGTAAAAAATGAAGGGGATGTCCAATATCACGGTTTTCCTCCCTATCCAATCTCGTACAAAAGTATTACGCCCAAACGCGAAGAATGTACTAATCTACTGGTTCCCGTATGTATTTCTTCCACCCATATCGCTTTCGGATCAATCCGAATGGAGCCGGTTTTTATGGTACTGGGGCAATCGGCAGCCGTAGCATCGGCATTAGCGATTGAAGATAATACGGACGTCCAGACAATAGACGTAACCAAACTAAGGAAAATATTGAAAGACAATCCTTATCTGGATGGTTCTACTCCGGAAATATTAGTCGATGACAGCGATATAGACAAAATAGAAAGATCTGGACATTGGCAAAAAAGTTTTGGAGCACATTATAAAAACAGTTTCTTAAAATCGGCGAATCAAAAGAACAATAGCTCTTTCACCTTTATACCTGTTATTAAAAAGGCAGGCACATATGAAGTTTTCTTTTACTGCACAGCTCTTCCCGACCAGGAAATGCCCGAAGTTATGGCTTTTGACATTACTGGCAAAGAAGGAACCAAGCAAGTAGAAATATCTCCCAGATCTCATAAAGGTTCATGGGTGAGCTTAGGCACATACGCGTTAGAGAAAGGAAACTGGACATCTTCTGTCAAGATCGACGGCAGTCGTTCGAAAGGGACCTTATTTGCCGATGCCATTATATTAGTTCCTAAAAAATAAAATTCTTATCTTTATGGCAACCATAAAGACCTGTATAAAAATAGAATACCATGATTACACGACGTGATTTTTTAAAAGTAACGGCGGCAGGAAGTGCATTAGTCTCCTTAGGTAGTGTAACAGAAGCAAAAGCTACAATACAATCAGCCGTTCCCGACGAAGGATTCTGCCATGAAGGGGCGCGTAAGATTCCGGTGATTGCAGAGGTAGACCTTGTGGTTGCGGGCGGAAGTTCGCGGGCAATTGCCGCGGCTGCTGCCGCTGCGAAAACGGGTAGCCGGGTTTATTTAGTTGGTTACATGCCTTATTTGGGTGAAGACATCTGCGGCTCACATCTCTACGAACGGGAAGCAGGAGAAAAATTGCAGACGGCACTTGCACGCAAGCTCTTTCCGGGGAAAAATTTCCCGACCCCGCTGCATATAAAGAAAACATTGGAAGACGAATTGATCGACAACAATGTCCAGTTCCTTTACAGCAGTTATGTAACGAATGTGCTGACGGACCCGTCCGGAAAACCTGCGGGAGTCGTGATCGCGAACCGTTCGGGCAGACAGGCCATCCGTTGTAAAGCGATTATCGATGCGACACACAATGCTTCTGTTGCAGGACTATTAGGAGCGGAACGTAAACCTTTTACCGCAGGTACGCAGGAATTCTGCTATACCGTAGTAGGAAATACCAAAAAAGAAGCACCGGAAATTATCCTGGCCGAAGGATTATCCCAGCCCATCAAGGTTGGCGAGAAAAGCTATCCGGTCACCCGCTATACATTCCGTTTACCACTCAAAGACGACTCGTATGCATCACTGGCCGAGGTCGAACAGATCATCCGCAGCCGGACATGGGATATCGAGCAGGTCGATAGCTCGGATCTGCTCTGGTATATTCCGAAACAAACGATTGACAGTGAGAAAGCATATAACGGGAATCCGGTTTCCTTGCGCAAGTTACCAATGCAAGCGTTTAAATCAAAAAATATTGCAAACCTGTGGGTACTCGGTCCCTGTGCCGAAATACCAAGAGAACTGGCAACCCAAGTGATGCGTCCCGTTCCAGCTTTATTCATAGGAGAGATGATGGGAGAAATGGTTGCCGGACAGATAAAGGATATACCCGTACCGGCTCAGGTCACTGTTCGTCAACTCAAAGTAAATGCTTCGAACTACGGACAAACGGGCGAACTGCTTTCCCCGCTCCGTCCGTCTCAGCAAAAGGGATTCGTCGACTCTCCGTCAGGCGCACTCCCGATTTTAGGCAGCTACGACGTAATTGTGATGGGAGGTGGCACTGCAGGTGCTTCCGCAGGAATATCCGCAGCCAAACAGGGAGTCAATACATTGGTATTGGAATACCTGCACGGGCTTGGAGGATTAAGCACACTGGGTATGATCGGAGTCTATTGGGACGGGTTCCGGGGCGGATATACCGCTCATATAGACAAAAGTGTCTTGGCAATGGCACCCAAAGACCATCCAAGACAACCCAAAGGGGAAGGCCGCTTCCCCGCCGACTGGAAGATGGAATGGCATCGTAAAGAACTGCTACAGGCAGGAGGCAAACTCTGGTTCGGTGTGATGGGATGCGGGGCTTTGACAGAAGGAAACCAGGTAAAAGGAGTCGTAGTCGCCACCCCCTTCGGGCGAGGTGTCATCCTATCCAAAATATTGATAGACAGCACAGGAAGTGCAGACATAGCTATTGCAGCCGGTGCATCATTCGATTATACAGGTAAAAAAACAATCGCCGTACAAGGTGCGGGAACCGGCAAATGGGCACCGGGTGACTATTACAACAATAACGATTGGCTATTCGTTGACGACACAGATATCCTGGATGTCTCACGTGCTTTCGTCCAAGCCAAGACAAAACTGCAAGGACAATACGATCTGGTCAAAATCCCTCAAACACGCGAACGTCGGCGGGTGATCGGAGACTACATCATCTCGGTATACGACGTGATAAACCATCGCCGCTATCCCGACACGATTTCTTATCACAAAAGCTCGTTTGATACACATGGCATGATCATAGACCCGCTCTTCATCCTGAACCCGCCGGAAAAACGGCATATGATCTACGACGCAGATGTTCCGTTGCGCAGTCTTCTGCCTAAGGGATTGGAAGGGATTCTGACAACCGGCCTGGGAGCAAGTGCGCACCGGGATGCCATGCCGGTGATCCGTATGCAGCCCTGCCTGCAAAACCAGGGATATGCAGTCGGCTACCTTTCCGCCCTATGTGTCAAAGAAAATAAATCTCCGCGCAAGATAGATATCAAAAAGGTGCAGCGTCACCTGGTCGAGATCGGGAATCTGCCGCAACGGGTGCTGACGGATAAGGAGTTTAAAGGGTTCAGTAATTCCGAGATGAAGAAGGCCATCGCCAGTGTGACGGATAATTATAAAGGGCTCGAAATATTGTTGACCGATCCCGAACGTTGCATACAGCTCGCCGGCAAACAAATCGCCGGAGCCACTATGCCGGAAGAGAGAGTGATCCTTGCCAGTATCCTCTGTATCTTAGGACAAGGGAAACACGCTCCGGTACTGGCTGATGCTATCCGCCAATATAAAGACTGGGACGAGGGCTGGCACTACACCGGGATGGGACAATTCGGGATGTGTCTCAGCCGCTTGGACGCCCTTATCACCGCGTTGGGATACTCTCGCGAAACATCCGTCCTTCCCACTGTACTGGAAAAGGCAAAGAAGTTGGAACCGGAAGACTATCTTTCTCATTTCCGTGCCATCGCTATGGCCACGGAAGCAATAGGCAGCCGAGAAGCGGTTCCCCAACTGGCAACCATGCTGATGACACCGGGTGTACGGGGGCATTCGATCCTTTCCTACATCGAAGCGCGCAGCAAAGCCGTTCCCGACCTCAACGACACGTCCACCCGTAACCTCGCGTTGAAGGAATTGCATTTGGCAAGAGCCCTTTACCTATGCGGCGACCAGGACGGTATCGGGGAAGAAGTACTCCGCCGGTATGCCAACGGCCTGCAGGGCCACTATGCACGTTACGCACAAGAAATATTAAACAGTAAATAGCACTTTATGAGAAAGAAAACACTTGTATTCTCCCTCCTTTTAGCCTGTGCGACCGCTTTTGGCCAGTCGTCCTACGACCTGGTGATCGTCGGGGGTAATCCCGGAGGGATCATGGCAGCTATCTCTGCCGCGCGGATGGGGAAAAAATCAGTGATACTCGAACGTACCCGCTATGTCGGCGGACTTCCCGCCAACGGACTCGGAGCAACTGACATCGCTACCCGTGCCGCAACGACCGGCCTGTTCCGTGAGTTTGTGGACGCAGTGAAGCAACACTATATCGACACCTACGGTCCTGCTTCCGAGCAGGTGAAAGTATGCAGCGACGGTTACCATTTCGAACCCTACGTCGGAGCACGCATCTTCCAGAAGATGCTCGACGGACAGAAGGACAAGATCACGGTCCTGACCATGCGTCAGTTCGATGCCGAAGATGAAAACATAGTCATGCGCAATAACCGCATCGAAAAGATCCGCATCCTGAACCGGGAAACCGGAGAGATGGAGGAATACACCGGTTCGGTATTCCTGGATGCCACCTACGAAGGTGATCTCGGAGCCGCTGCCGGCGTTCCTTTCCGCGTAGGGCGCGAAGGGAAAGACGAGTTCGGCGAACCTGGAGCCGGACGCGTCTACAAATATTGGGGTGGTCCGGAAGGGGATGGCAGCACGTTCAAGAAAGACAATGCCGTGCAGTCCTACAATTACCGCCTCTGTCTGACCAACGATCCGGAGAATCGCGTGGCCTTCACCAAGCCGGCCCGTTACAACCGTGAAGACTATGCCTCCATTGTGGAGGATGTCTGGACCGGGCGCAACACGGATGCCGCCATGCAACGTGTGACATCCGAAATGATGGAAGAGAACCGGAAGCATATCAAGGCCGGCAACCCCTCCAAACTTCCGGGTGACAAATGGGGGATCGCCAAGATCACCAATATCGTCCATGTCCCGAATATGAAGACGGACGCCAATAACCAGCACGGCGTGTTCGTCTCCACCGACCTGCCTGAGGAGAACTGGCCCTGGCCCACTTCTTCGTGGGAATGGCGCGACAAGTTCGCCCAACGTCTGCGTGAATATACCGAAGGTCTTTTCTGGTTCGTCCAAAACGATCCCGAACTGCCCACCCACTTCCGCAAAGCGGCAAAAGAATGGGGCCTTTCGAAAGACGAATATGTGGACAACGGACATTTCCCACGCCAGGTCTACGTTCGTGAGGGCCGTCGTTTCGAAGGCGCATATTTCTTTACCGCCAACGATGCCATTCCGGTAACGATCGGTAGCCGCCCACCCATCCACGAAAGCAGCATAACGGCCAGCCATTATGCGCTGGATTCGCATGCGGTGCGGAAAAGAGAAAAAGGAAGGGTGCATCTGGACGGCTTCCTGAGCTATCCGTCGGCAGTATATACAGTCCCCTATGGCGTGATGGTCCCGAAAGAGGTGGACAACCTTCTGTTGCCCGTCCCGGTTTCGGGTTCGCATATCGGATTTTCCACCCTGCGCATGGAGCCCTGCTGGATGGCGATGGGACAGGCCGCCGGTATCGCTTCAGCCCTTTCGATCGACGGGAAGGTAAAGGTACAGAACATCGACCTCTCCCGCCTGCAGGACAAGCTAATCGACCAGAAAGCGACGCTTATGTATTTCAAGGATGTGGATTACACGAGTCCTCACTTCCGCATGGTGCAGTATTTGGGACTGCGCGGCTACCTCCCCGAATGGACTGCACGTTTGCAGGAGCCGGTGGATGCAGCGACTCTGGCCGCCTGGAAAAAACTGAGCGGAACGGACCTGCCGGGCATAGAAGCCGGGAAGACGACAAGATTAGCGGCTTTGGAAATGATTTATCGGAAAATAAAATAATCTAAAAGGAAGTGTGTCAAAACCATCTATGGATATAAAAAAAGTCCGTTAATCATTCGACTAACGGACTTCTCTTTTAGTGGGCGTTGACGGATTCGAACCGCCGACCCTCTGCTTGTAAGGCAGATGCTCT
>OGEN01000484.1_pt1 | contig 44783 bp, 35 predicted proteins | sample 1570671 | NCBI WGS metagenome assembly OGEN01 (sample SAMEA2582128, study PRJEB24529) | metagenome | biome: Human gut stool | place: China | collected 2011 | reverse complement strand
TCTATCATCTTCATATGCCATCTTGATTTTTAGGGACATTTACTGAATATCCCTATGCAGTCTTTGATAAATAAAAATATTCCGTTTGTATTTATCAAAGACTATCAAATTAGCAATTAATGAGTAGCCCTATACCACTCCGTATCGTTTTTTGACACGGTAAGGGAATGTTTACTCGGATCTGATGTCGTTATTCCAGAGAAAGTATAAATCGGAACTCTACCTTTGGTCACAGAATAAAAATAGTCCGTATGCACTTTATACGGCACAGCCCGAGACAACTGCTGCTCAAACCGTTCCAACAAAACGGGATCTTTACATAACTTTTCTACATAATCACCGTAATCGTAAAATATAATCGGAGTATAGCCATCCATTCGTTGCAAAGCATTTTCGGAAGATTCATCGAAAATATAATCCGTATTAATTTTTTTCATAATCGTCGCAAGATCTTCCAGTTCGGCACAAACCGTTACCGCCAACGTTCCATAAGGCATGCTATAAGCCGAATAAAAGTCGTAAAAGCCATCACAGACAGCCTGAAAATCAAGATCATCTAATAGATATTCACCAATCACGGCATAAGGCATCCCGTATGCCATTATCTCACTGGCAGAAGCAATCAAATAATCGGTAACATTTCTCAACTCATAAGCAACCTCGATCGAAGACATATAGCAATCGTCGAACAAAATATACTCCATTTTTATGCCTGCATCCGCAATACCTTTAGCAAGGGTACTTATATCTGTCTGATATTCGCTTGTCAAACCTCCGAAATAACGGGTCAACGGTTTTCCCTCATAGTCCCAATGCATTTTTACAGAAGATACAGACATCGTCTTCATTCGATCTACCGGAAGCCACCCCATACCATGACACCCGATCGTCATGGCATATATAGATGCCGGAGCAAATGTCTTCATATCATTCAATATAGAGGTAATGCCCTCTGCCGTCGTAAATGACGGATTCGTATAACTCTTCAACGTTTTGCGTTCGCATTTACCATTTTTATAAACAATTTCGAACATAGAAGCCTCGGTGCTGCTAGAAGACATAAATACGACAACTTTTTCATCTTTTAATCCCCGCTTTTTTATACACTCTTCCATATCCGAAATATTCGTATAAAAATTCGTCGTCAGATTAGAAGACCACGGCAAATACATAAATAGTGTTTTCCGACTTGTCGTCACTATATCAGGCTCATCTTTCTCACAGGAAAAGAGAAAAAAAGACAAAACAGCCCAACAAAGAATCTTTATCTCACCGTATCGCATATTCATGTATTACTTTTCAGAATTTCAAATATAAGCATTACAAAGGAAATTGATTATAACATAGAATTAAAAAATAAGGATACCGCATAAATACGTAGTATCCTTATCTTACATTAAAAATTTACTTCCATTAATCGTCCATAGGCTCAGTATCTACCCTAAAAGCCCGAATACGTAATGATGTCGTACGTAAAGCATAACCACCATTACCTAACTCATAAGCATAATGATCTGCTCCTTTTCCATTACCACCTCCACTATTTGCATAACTGCCATCTGGCAATACTTTCGTAGCCCGGGCACGGACACTACTTTGCCCACTTGAACCGTTCTCTCTTTCCCCCGCTGAAGCACTCCAATAATAATTGTCCTGAAACTCTCCAAAAACAGTATAATACTGTGTTAACGCATCTTCCATCTGACGAATACCGGGCAAGAACCATTTGCTTTCATTACTTTCCTCCTCATAAACTCTATCGCCCACTAAACCAGCAGTTCTACGAGGTATATATGACGACACGATTGTTCCGTTATCACTGCGCTTATTCCTGTTATAACAATATTCAAAAGCAGACCGAGGCTTATCATTCAAGGTCATAAGCACTTGTCCCGACCTAAAAATGATAAAACTTGTATAAGGATGTCCATCATTGAAAATTTGTCCTGGAGGATCATACGGATCTGTCGGATAATTAACACCGAGCACATTAACATGATCCCCATACAACCTCTCTACTGTGAGTCCATTAAGGTCAGAATTCTGTTCGGCCCAAGGCAATCCTGTATAAACTTGATCGGTAGAATATTCATCCAACGGGTCATAATGATCCAAGTATTCTTCATATTGCTCCATATATAAAGTGCCGCCGTCACGCATATTTACCGGCAATAAATGAACCTGTTCCAACACTTCCGTATGGCGTTTTATTTCCTTTCCATTCTCCTTATAAATTAAAGTAACTGTCACTCGTCGATTTTCTGTTGTCGACAGATTCTCATCAATATAGAAATAAACCCTATCCCGAGAATTATCGACTGTAACTCTCTTACCCGTCTCACTCAACGTTCTTGTAACCAATCCTTTTGTAAAGAATGCCCGCTTACCATTACCGGCTGTCCACGCTGTTCCGGTAGCCAAATGAGTTCCTGTATTAGAACTTTCATCATAAGCAGTAAAACCCGATTCCGTTACAGTCCCCTTCTCCATATCGGAAGCCTTGATTTTCTCCATCCGAATCCAGTCGGGAACAGTTACCGGAGTTTCACTACCGTCCGGCACTTCTCCCAAAATCACCTCCATAGTCGGATTTTTTGTAGCTTTATCGGCAAACATATAGACATCCATCGGCGTTACACAAAAATGGGCATCATGATTACGTTCACGCAACATCGCAATATAAAATTCATTGTCATCTTCTTCAATATTCACCCGGGCGTCAAGGGTATATTCACCTGTCTCTATATTTTGAGAAGTCAATCCCTTAATCGTAATATTATTTTTATATTGATGATTACGTTTTACCTGAAAATTATCAGTGTGATTCGCTCCCAAATAAAGCGTATAGCGTACCTCATAAATTGCTCCGTTATAGGTAGTATAAAAACCGTGTAACTCCACTGCTGCAGCATTTTTATTAGCGAGATAAGGTTTATAACGTTGTTTTTGGTAATCCTTAATACTATCGGGATAAAGCCCTTTTTCTCCTGCCAAAGAAGGATTCGCCCATTTCTCTCCCTCATCTACTTTCCATTCTGCATTCTGCACATTCTCATACATATAGAAAGTAAAAGCTATCTGCCCGTTCTTATTAAAAATCGTACGTTGCATCGATGTCGTTATACTCTTTGTCCAACCATCTTCCCAATCGACCCCTGTTTCGGTATTTACCGCAGGAGTAGAAAAAGGTACTTTCGTAGAAATATTTTTGGCTGTCCATTCTACAAGAGTAAGAGCAGGCAGATTATTTTCCTCAATCTCACTATCGAGTTGAATATCGACATCTATACGTGCCATCAAAGCCGTCAGATCGATACGCCGTTCATCATCCGACGAAGTTTCTGTTTTAGTAAGATCGATCACTTTAGAACCCACCATCGGCATTCCTCCAGAAGGCAAACCGAGCGAAACACTTTCCGGAGCATAAACAAGATTTTTTAAATCCGACAGTTTCGTAATGCCATCAGGCCGTCCGTCTCCATCCCTGTCTCTTCCGAAAATAACAGGATCAACATTCGCAACAGCATACACAGTAGCTTTACTGGCGAGATCTTTATTTGCAAACGCCTGATTATCTATCTTAAGAAGAGTCACTCCTTGTCCGGGAGCATAATAGCCTCCCTCATCAGGAGCATCTCGATATCCCGAAAGATACCCACCCTTCAGATATTCTCCGTCAGAACCAAAAAAGAATATATAAAGCTGATTTATTTTTTTCTCGTTCTCATCTTTTATGTCGCTCGCTCGAGTCGTTACTTTCAGCATATCCATCGGATCACCAAAGAAACTAAGCGTGGTTATATTTCCCGTCGAGACGACCGACGAATCGAATAATTCTTCTTCTCTACAAGCTGAAAAAACTATTATAAGGAACAGAAAAGCTATACTTAAAATTTTATTGATCTTTACCTTTATCATCTTTGCCTCGCTTTTACAATCGTTTCACTCAAATACCACATCATCATTCGTTTCATCACCATCATCAGCTTCTCCATCTTCCCATTGTCCCTGATTATCAACGACAAACTCCAACACGAAAGCATCACCCACAAAATTGAGTTGAGCCGTATATTTAATGCCGGGGCGAGGAGAAAATGTTCCGGGACGCTGTGTCTCATAAAAAGTCGTTCTCCCGTTGAAAGTATAATCGATCCTGACTTTTACATCTTCTCCGAAACTGGTATTTGTCCCCGATATCAACAACAAATGCTCTCCCCCCAACAAACCAGAAGAGGTAACTGTCTCATTTTTATTCGCATCCGGAGGTGGTAACGGTAAATCACCGTCAAATATCGTATAAGTCCCTACATAACGATCATCTTCAGGGAATGTATAAGATGCCACATCTTTTGTCAGATCTATCTTTATCGTTTTATAGAACGATCCGCTCAAAGTAAGAGAATGCACCGTTAAATCGAATTCACTGAAATTATTCACCTCAAAACCAATACCTGTCAGTATATGGCTGAAATTGAAACGCAAATTACCATCAGACTTTCTACTATTATACAATACAGCGAGCATAGCATCAGGAGTCTCGGAATGGGAAAGCGGATGGGTCAGAGCAGAACCGCTTTGCGGCATAGTAAACGTCAATTTAGGAGCTCCTGCCGTAGTCTCGGTTAAAGGCTGATCGACCGTAAACGCTTCTTCATAAGGATAATAAGCGATAAAAGAATAATGGTATTGATCTGCTCCCGTAATAGCCCCAACCGGATTATTATTTGTATCATAACCGTCGCGATACCAAAATCTCGGATCATTATCCGTACCGCCTTCTCTGTCATAAGTGCATCCGTTAACTCCCACGATCACTTTTTGTTTAAAGAATACATCCGGCGGACATTGGTTTCTTTTTAATGACCAGACACTGGAAGCGGAATGATAATTCGGCTCGGTAGTTCCTACGGTATATGGGACACAATATCCCAATACACCAAATGTTTCACCCGGAGCAAGAGCATTTTTCAATGTACTGCGGGAAACGGTTTCTACTGATAAAGAGGGAGTGTCGAACAAAATATGATCGGACATTTCCGGAACAGAACCGACAAGGTTCTCCTCCCTGCAAGCAACGCAAGTAACCAAAAACACACCTCCATATAACAGATGTCTCAAGTTTATCATATCAGACTATCCTTTTATTTTATCACTCGACAATTATAATACCACCCGTAGCTTCACCCCATGCATTTACAGTAGGCGTATCGAACAAGATCCGGTCTTCATCCGAAATGGTAAACGTATAACGATAATGCTTACCGGCTTCCCACGTCATCAAAGGCAAAGAAACCAATTGAACTGCGGTAGTTTTCGGCTCTCGATCCGAAGCAGAAGAGTAGGTCACTTCAAAATAATATTCAATAGAAAGATCCTGTGGAAACAATAAAGCATCTATAAGGGTTACACCGTTTGCACTTACCGAAGTTTCTTCTCCTAATATGGCAAAGGGGTCTGCCTCGGTAGTACGGTCACTCTCATCAGTAGAAATAGTCCATCCTGCAGATATAGCTTCTTTATCGATCAAGTCGGCTGCAGAAGCTGAAAAATCGGCCGTCTTATGCATACCGTAAAGCTTAGCCGAATGAATTATCGGATTAAAACCTTCGATACCGTCCGTTGCCGTACTACGTTTCCCGACAAATTCCACACGCGCTAATAAATGACCGAAGGTGAATGCTACTTTCTCAGCATTACTGCCGGGAATGTTCGTGGCAGAAGCTGCCATAAGATCATATCCTTTAGAAGCATCGAAAGCAGTAACAGAAATATCTCCGTTTTCATTATAATGAGCAGCAGTCGCTGCATTTGCCATTAGATCGGTTACCGACGGATATAAAGCGTAAAATGAGTATGTCTTGTCTGCTTTCCAATAGCGTAATCCCTCATAGGTCCAAACAGAACCGTCCGGTGTCGATACTGTAGTAGCATTAAAAACTTCATTGGCAGCATCTTCCGGTACATACCACCCCCACACAGAGAAAGAACTGCCCGGAGTAAAACTCTCTATCGCAACCCGAGTCAATGCCGGAGTACGGAAATCAATCGCCATGCCATCGACTCCATCTTCTTCCGCATCATGTACGAGAATGTTTGTACATGATGTCAACAGTAATGCAACCGTTGTCATCGGGAAACAAAAAAACTTTTTCACTATTCTTCCGATTCTTCCCATATATACCAGCTTATTTCTTTGACAAGAACACCAACCGTTGAAGTGCTATCTCGATTTGTGACCATAAGGGGACATTCAACCCCTTATAGCCTATCTATCTTATAACTAAAAGTATATTTTAATTGACACTCAGATCAGGATTGGTAAATTCTTCCCAATCTGTTACTGTTGTTACATCAAACAATATAGGTTTCAATGTATCGTCCACTTTATCCGGATTGATCGTAACTGTATAATTATATGCTAATCCGGGTTCCCACTTGTTTGCATCAGCAATAGCCATAGTTCCCGAGAAAGAACCTTCCTTAATATAGTCACCGCCATCAGTTACTGTTACTTTGAAAGAAACAGCAATAGAATTCGTGTTTCCTTGAGGAATCACATATTTTACTTCTGACTCTGCCTGACCTTCAGTTGTTGCATAATCGTCGATATCGGCAAAAGAATATTCTCCTGTTTTGTCACCTGACCACGTACCGACAACGTTATTTACCATCGTACCGGTTGCGGTCTGAATAGCTTGAGAAATCTTCAATTCCGAAACTTTCATCGTATAGGTTTCGACAGCATCGGTTTTGAACGTAAATTTAACTTTAGAAAGCATGTGATTGAAAGAAAGTTGCACCTTTGCAGGATCAGCAGAACCATCCCATGACACATCGCTTGAAGTAGCAGCAATCAAGTCATTTGCTCCGGCAGAATAATCTGAAAACGTCAAAGTCTTAGATGTAGGATCATATGATATACCTGTACCTGTAGTCAACTGAGATGTTCCGTCGGCATAAGCTCCGAAATTATAAGTTTTATTTACTTGCCAATAAGCGGTCTCTTCAGGAGTCCAAGTAGCACTGCTACCCACAGAAGCACCCGAAACCTTTACATTGTTGAACACATCAACCCACAACGCGTCATTTTGATAATCACCATACACCCAAAACTGCTTAAAATCGGCATTCGTCACATCTGCTCTTGTGGTATTGTTTACAAAAGCATTCGAAAAATTGATCGCACGAGACTGCGGTATATCTACCACTTCATTGTTCGTACAACCGGTTAAGGCTATAACAGCCACTCCAAAAATCCATAAACTTTTTTTCATAACTTCTACAATTAAAAATTAATAAATTACTTGTCACTTTTCTATTTTTAGTTTAACGGAAGTTCTACATCGATATAATCTCCCCAACCGTCCACTATTACGTCAAAACTGCCGCTTCCTTCTGTTCCTTCTTCATCCGATATTTCAATATCTTTCACGACAATAACGCCTCCACGGGGCTGTCCTGTAACCTGATCTGTCACATCAAACTCAAAAGTTTTGAATTTTCCGTTCAACATTCGCACCTCCAAGTTCAAGGCATAATGCTTTCCCTGTCTACCCGTAACATAATGATCTCCCGGATAATCCGGCACTCCGAACGAATAGACAAGAGCTTCTGCACCGAAATCTTCTACCGTGCAATCGAACATTACCGTTACGGCATCCGCACCCGTATGTCCGTCTTCGAGGTAAACGCTTTCTGCCATACCTGCCAATGCCCCCCGCGCTAATGCCACATATTGCGCGCCCTTTTTAAATTCGTAACGTATCAGATAGGTATAAGTCAACGGACGCATAATAACAGGTAACTCTATCGACTCTAACGTACGTTCTGCAAAATGCTCCTTCACATAAGCACCGTAAAGCATATCCGGCGGACTCACCGTACGTTCTCCGGCATGCAGCTCTTTAAAACCTCCACGCGTACGAGTACGGGTAGTAGCCGAAGCAGAAGCCGAAGTGGTAAGATCATTGAAAAGAATATATTCGGTATCATTATTATAAAACAGCAATGAATAGACACCCTCTTTCATAGGCAAACGGCCACCCTCTGCCGACAAATTATTTTCGGAGAAACCGCCACCAGCAGAATAGACAAGAGCCCGGATGCCCTCAGCAATGTCCGGACGCAATTCATCATATTCACGTCCCCACAAAACATTCCAATTCTGCTCCCAATCAAAATCATAGGCGCGTTCCCACTCCTGTTCCCAATCGGCGGCCACCACCGTTTTTACCGAAGCACTATGTAGCTCATGGTCATAACATAAATCTTTCCGGCATCCGAAAGTCAATAGAAGCAGTATCAGAAACACTCCGTACCTTATCATCGCAGAGAGACAGTGTTTCATCTTCCACCTCCTTTCCTTTCCATCCAACAACCGATATTCCAGACAAAAGCCAACTTCAGTTTTAATGGACCGAAATAATTGGTACGTATCGACTGTTGATACACATAATGTTCGTCAATAGGTAAATAATCTTCAGAATTTGCATGCAGAAAACCCGCACCGATACCGGCTTCTAAAGCAAAATATTTTCCGATAGGAAACATATATCCGTAACTGATACCGGCATACTCGCCTTCACCTTTATAACCTCGATTTCCGTTCTCCAGATCATACCAGCCTCCACCGATGAACAGTCCGAAATAATGTCCTTTACGAGCTCCTTCGGATTTGAACCAATACCGCACTTCGGGACTAATCTGTGCCAACTGGTAATATTTATGTTTCACATCTTTATGCCACCACGCCATAGTACCTTCCAAGTTGACCGACCAATGTTTGTTGAAACGGTATTCCAATTCTAACGAAGGCATAAGCAATACATCATAAAGGAGATTGGATTTGATAGACAAAGGAATGTTACGATGAGAATATTTCGACTCACGGTTCATTATAGAAACCGACTCTACTTCCGGTATTCCTTCAAGTTCTTTTTTGAAAATCGTGTCGAACTCTATAACCGTTTTAAAAGGGATCGTATCTAATTGTGTCGATATTTTCCTAGTAGAATATACCGTATCAGATTTTTCTTCTACTTCCGGAATAGAATTCTGTGCTACAGAAGGGATCTTCAAATACTCAACATCCACTAACGCCACAATATCCCTCATTCCTTTATAGGGTACGGCTTTATTAGATGTACGATAATAAGCCTCTTTCATTCCCAAATGGGTAATAAAATAAGATTTTACCTGATTACTGCGATTTTTAGCCGCCGCCATATTTTCCTTTTCGGTAGGATAAGATTGGCAAAACCCCTGAATGCGAATAACCGCATCACCGCTAACAATCGCTTTACGATGCATCCTGAGCAATTTCATAGCTTGAGAAATTGCTTTTTCATTACCATTATAAGGAGAATAAAACATCAATCGCTTAGGCACAAAGCGAAATAGAATAGCCGTATCCGAACAAAAAGGCTCATTATTTCCTTTCTCCCGATTCTGCCCCTGGCTTACCTGTACAATAATGAACAACGAAATTAATATACAAACGATATTCTTTACACGCATTTTTAGTATGTTGAATATATCTAAAAACTTTCAATACTATTTCGTCAACTTACCCCCATGCATTAAATTGTAAAACAACAACTTAATATAACAATTATAAAAAAACAGAACAAAAAAATGTTCGTTTGATTGGACAAAGGAGTTTAATTAAAAATATTATTTTAATAAATAATATAAATGCCTAGAAACCAAATTACTATATAATTATTATTTTATATATGAAAAAAGTTTTATCTTTGTCCAATCAAACGAACATTTTTTTCATCATAGATTTGTTCTCTACATATTGATACGCAATTGTGCAGATATGTTATTTCTCACATCTGGGTAGGAAATTTGTGTGCCAAAATTATGGACAAAGACCTAAAAGAGGATTACCATTTTGTAAAATAAAATTTGCAATACGTAAAAAAGATGCTTTTATAATTGCAATTCGACAGAAAAATTACGGTTTGGCGGATCGTTTACGATAACGGCTCGGAGTCATTCCGTCATGACACTGCACAAAACTACGGTGAAAAACAGCCGGAGAAGAAAAACCGCAACGTTCACCAATCTGTCCCACAGGAATATCAGGATTAGAAACCAACAATATTTCAGCCTCGCGCATACGATAGCTACGTACGACACTGCTAAAGCTATCCCCGAAACCTTCGTTAAATACACGGGAAAGATAAGTACGATTTAACGGCAAAAATTCCGACACATCCATTAATTTAAAATCCTTATTTAAATAAGGCTTTTTATCCGTCATCCAACGAGCTACTTCATCCCGATATGTAGACAATTTTCCAAGAAACGCACTGTCATCTTCGGAAAGATTGAAATTTTCAAAAATATCTCCCGACAGCAATTGCTCCTCTTTACATACAGCTTCTCTACGTGCAGTCATTTCATCCAATGTATGGCTGAAAAAATCTTCTGTATAGGGATTATAATGAAATAGCCCCTTATAAAGGGTATAACAAAAGAAAAGCTGTACCATAAGATTATGCACAACAAAACATCGTGTATTTCCGTCAAACAATAACCAAAAATATGCACAACCTATTAAAAATACTCCAATGATATAATTTCGCAGCCATGAGATCTCCATGTCCTCAGTTGCAGCATAATTAGACTGGCACCACTGTTGATAAACCTCACGATACCGCCAAGTCAAACGCAACAATGACAGAAGATAAAACCCGATAGAAACAAGCAACAATAAACGATACCAAACATTAAACTCTCCAATGTGTTCAAAAAAATCGTCAATATCATGCAACACAAGAATTTTTTGTCCCAACAAAGGTAACACAGCATAATAAAACAGCACGAGCATGATATAAGGAAGTAACAACAATCCTATACGTCTTAAATTAAGCCACCCAGGACGTACTATTTCCAACGGATAAAGCAACAAAACTATCAAGAAAAAATTACCGGCTACAAGCACAAGGACATCTAAAACGCCTGTACTTGTAAAATCAAAATTCAGAATTCCTGTCAACATGCCTATAACACGCGTCATGTAGATAAGCCCCCATGTAAACATTACCAACGATAACAAACGACGCGAACGATTACCTCCGGAGCGTAGAAAAAGCAAAGTTGCACCACCCACACAAATCACAACAGACATCGTAAGCAATACTTGCAGTATATCGGCATATTCAGGAATCTTCGTATTCATAAATAATATGCAATTAAACCCGCACAAAATTAAAAAATAATGCTAAAATATAAAATATGTAATTCATTCTATCTCAACAGATAAAATATATAATAAAAACGTTTCCCGAACAATATCATCAAGATTTATCAAATTATCTTCTCAAAATTCACACGATAAGCCATATAAGAGCAGATCTAAACTTTTCAATAAAAAAATAGCATCAGCTCATCTTTGCGTTTTCTTTCAGTTCGTTTTCCTTTTTTTCACTCATTAGATACCCGCTATCTTCCTCGTAAAAACAGAAAAATCTTTTCGAAAGAAACTCTCATTTCTCCCAATAAGAAAACATTCTAATAAATGGAAATAACATTCAAATTAATGTCAATGTATATTTCAACCACGCATAAATTTGATATCCCCAAGCATAATGGGCATTGCTATTCGGGTGATAATGAGAAGTATCATAAGCCGGTGTCCTTAATCCGGAGCTCGAAATTTCATAAGGTACTGACTCTGCCGACGGCTGAACATAATAATTAGGAATATAAAAAATCTTTTCGGCAGGATTTTCCAACTGTTGCAAAACAGGATTCCAAGACCAGCATTTATAATGCAGATTATTTTTAAGTAAAGTCATGGCATTGGAAGAAAAATCATAATCCGGATAATATTTCGAAAAAGCCGTACCGAACGCATCGGTCAGTGACAATCCGACAATCATATCGGGAAACTCTTCTTTAATACGGGAAACCAAAGAAGCGATCTGGTCTTTATATTCCTGATTGTAAAGGTCATTTAATCCTAACTGAATAATGACATGTGTGGGAGTACTCACATACGCATCGGTTACAGATTCTGTCGACAAAGGTTCTCCGTTATCGGTATGTGTTCTAAAACGTTTCAAATAGGCTGCTAATGAGAATTTATTCTCCCCCGTCTGATCTTCGTCATAAAAAGGATTTTCGGTCTTTTCTACGACACGAGAATAGAGATAATCCGAAAGTCTCCAACCGCCCCGGCATTCGCCATATCCGGTACAAGTTACAATCCCCTCGTCCGTAAGGACGCTAAAAGTATTTTTATTTGTCGTACCGATGGTTATAAAATCCGACACTGTCGGCATAGTACCATCGAAATATTTATCTCGCATAAAAAACTGCCGGGCAATCGACCAAGAAACCGACGCTCTCCCTTCGGGGCAATTCCACTGTCCTCCATATCCGGCACCCACACTATCTCCTATCGGAAGCAAGCGTATTTTCCGACCTTTACCTACCGTTGATTTTGTCGAAACCCGAGTAATCGTAACCGGAACATCGCATTTATTTATTCCGACCGAAACATCAGTCTCCTGGACATCCGAATTTTGAACAGATTGATCACTCCCGAACGGCAACTGATCGTTACCGGTAGCCTGAAAAAAAAGCGGAGCTCGTTTCTTCAGGTAAAACATGTGATCGAGATACAGTACGGGCAGATCGGGATAAGGTTCTTCGCCCTCATGATAAACTGCATATATTTTCTGGGGATACACAGGAGTATAAATCTCCTCCTCTTTGTCACAAGAAAACAACAAAAGCGACAATAATAGCGATATGAAAACCTTATACTTCATTTATATTATAACAAATATAAACCATGTTCTCTTAACGACTGCCAAAGCGGAGTAGTGATAAACTGATCAAAACTTCCGAAATGACAGGCTTTGAATTCAATCTCCAGATCTTTCAAAGATACCGTTTTCTCATTTTTATCCGATAACCGGATTAACAAATTTTCCAGCCACTTTCCCCAATCGGCTTTTAACTGAAAACGGGCATCTCCATCATGAAAATGAAACAAGAACTCGGCAGTACGGATATTTTTCCCTTTTTTATTCCGTTCATAATAACGCACTTCCGGTAGTAGCGCTAACAAACAATACACTTTCTTATGTCCATCACGCTGCACACAATCTTGTTCATCAACAAGAAAACGAGCGACATAAGTTGGTGGAATTTGTGTCTTAGGAACCGGATCATCAAACCATTTATGCAAAGGCAGCTCAAAACCTGCTCCACGCATATAATTATAGAGAGATTTCCGCAATCCCTCTCCAAAAATATCATGATCAGCTCCGGCTGTATCTTCAAAATCAACATCATTTCGTGCAAACCCTCCGAACGGTTTTTCGGTAATTCGCACCGTATATTTCTCGGGATGGCATCCTACCGGACTATGAGCTGTCAAGGCAAACCGATGCCAAAAAGCAGATTGCACCAGTCCGTTCAAAAAAAGTTGCCGTACGACTTCTAACGAATCGATCGTTTCCTGAGCTGTTTCAGAAGGAAACCCATACATCAAATAAGCATGCACCATAATTCCGGCAGCCGTAAAATGATCGGTCACTCGAGAAACCTGCTCCAAAGAGACACCTTTATTGATCAATTTCAACAAACGGTCAGAAGCAACCTCCAAACCTCCTGAGACAGCTATGCACCCGGACTGCTTCAACAAACGGCAGAGATCTCGTGTATAACTCTTTTCAAACCGTACGTTCGTCCACCACACGACAGACATACGACGTTTCAATATTTCCAACGCCAGCTCTTTCAACAGCATAGGAGGTGCTGCCTCATCTACAAAATGAAAGCCTCTTTCTCCTGTAAGACGTATCATCTCCTCCATTCGATCGGCAATTTCGACTGCCGTCAAAGGCTCGTATCGACCTATATAATCAAGAGACCCATCGCAAAAGGCACATTTCCCCCAGTAACAGCCATGTGCCAAAATCAATTTGTTCCATCGTCCGTTGCTCCACAAAGCATGCATCGGATTGGTGACCTCGATAACCGAAAGATATTTATCCAACGGCAGTCCTGCATAATCGGGAACACCCCTTTCCCGCATCGGAACATCCGGAATTTCAGGATTGTTCAAATAACGAACTTCTCCGTCCCGACATAAATAAGTGCGGACATAACTCGCTTCATTCCCGACCAATAGCTGACGTAAAGGCGTTTCACCGTCATCCAACGTAATAAAATCGACATATTCAAATACCCGAACATCGGACAATTGCCGTAATTCGGTAGAGGCAAATCCTCCACCCATCTCCACCCGAATATCAGGATAATTATCTTTTATAAATTTACCGCAACGTAATGCACTATACAGATTTCCCGGAAAAGGAACGGACAGCATCACCCAATCCGGATTGCAACTTTCTATTTTTTCCCGCAAAACAGAAAACATCAACCGATCTATATAAGTAAGGGATTTATGCAATTCCTTATACAACTCGTCAAAAGATGAAGCCGAACGGCCCAGTCTCTCGGCATAGCGGCTAAATCCGAAATGGGGGTCGATAACTCCCGTGATAAAGTCAGCAATATCTTCGAGATAAAGCGTTACAAGATGCTTAGCCTTATCTTGTAAACCCATCGTACCGAATGCCCACTCCATATCTTCTTCCTCAGGTTTTCGATTACCTGCGGGAAGAAAAAATCCTTCGCAAATCGTATGAGCCAAAGTTTGCTCTCTTCCTTGTAAATAAGCTATTGCCCTATCTACTGTCAGAACATATTCTTCCCGAAGGACAAATGTTCTACGAAATTCCGGAGTAATATGCGATGAATAATATAATTCTGCCTCACGAAACATCCGACGAAGCCCGTCTTTTGAAAAAATCCGCAAGATTACTTCCAAACCAAGATCCATCTGATCGGACTTTATTCCTAATGTATTAAGATACCCTTTCAAACAAGCGGTTGCCGGATAAGGTGTATTTAACTGCGTAAAAGGCGGTGTAATCAATAATACAGTATGATCGGGCATAATATTTCGTTTAACAATGAAACAAAAGTATCAAATTCCTGCCATATTCCCAATTATTATCCGTCCCGATAAACGATAAGTTTTCCGCTATATCGGGAATTACAAGATATTCCACCAATTAAAGGAGGTATAAAACCATAAGTCGAACCGAATAAACAAATGTCATACTTTTTTTCATTTATCATCTAAATATATCTATATTTGTATAAGAACCTGTCCAAATATTGTCCGGGTCAGATTTAAGAGTTTCTTTCGAAGATATTTTTCTGTTTTTACGAGGACGATAGCGAGTTATCTAACGAGTGAAAAAGAGAAAACAGACCGGAAGAAAACGCCCAAATGACCTGATGATATTTTTTTATTTATTGGAAAATTTAGATAGGCTCTAAAACAGGCGTATTAAAATAGACAATTATGAACAAACAGTCTAATATAGAATCCGATATGCTCCCTTTTACCATGAGAGAATTAGTCTCTATGGTAATGCAGAGAAAAACATTAGCACTGGAAGATGCTTTATACTATATATATTCTTCTGACCTTTACAGTTCCCTATTGGATGAAGGTAAAAAAATGTGGTATTTAAGTACTTTATCCCTCTATGAAACATTGGAGAAAGAGAAAACGGAAAAAAGGGAACAGCAAGAAAACGACCCGAAAAGATTGCTTTTCGAAATATTTTGCATAGAGAACTATCGGGAAATAAAAAATATATCTGCAAAAGAGACTTTACAACTATTTTCAGAATATGACGTGTTCGGATTCTTAAACGAAACATTCGAAACATTGCACACGCAAAGCACAACATATATTTTAAACTCCATATCAACGTACATCAGAAATAAAGGACAAAAGAGATGAAGCTATATCACGGTTCAACAGTAGCGGTAAAACATCCGAATTTTCAAAAAGGCAGAAAGGCTACCGACTTTGGAAAAGGATTTTACACAACGACAAATTTCGAGCAAGCAAAAAAATGGGCTTTACTCAAACAAAAACGGGAACAAGCCCCTAAAGCTATCGTATCGGTCTATGAAGTCCCCGATGATATTCTGAATCGAGGATTTACCGTGCTTCATTTCGAGGGAGCGACAAAAGAATGGTTGGATTTTGTTGTGAATAACCGCAAAGGGAATGATGAAAAAAAATATAATTTGATAATGGGCCCGGTAGCTAACGATCAATTATATGCAACAATCAGGCTCTATGAGCAAAGAATAATTACTGCCAATGCTGCCATAGAAATGCTAAAAACACATAAACTATTCAATCAACTTTCATTTCACGACCCGGACGCTACTTCTCTGTTGAAATTCACAGAAGCAATAGAAGTAACCGAATAACCCGATCAAAAAAACGACACTCCTTAATCAGATCTAATCCGGAGACTTTCTGCATCGTTCCAACCCATTTATTCGATGTGATCCCCAAATCTCCTGACATACACCACCTATTCTTTCAACAATCGACTTTTCCCGTACCGGTAAAAAAATTAACGAATAACATTCAACCATTCATCGGAACAGTTTGTTTAATTAAAAGCTTGTTTAAATTTTGATCGGATCGGTTTTGTGATCGCTTTTTGTTTTTATAAGAATAACCGCGAACAGACCGAAAGAAAATAGAAAGAATGCTCTAATTGAATCTCTATCGGGAAATTTAAACCGGCTCTTAGGCAACGATAAACAGTAAAAGTCATGAAAATATTTTCTGCGATTCTAATTTCAGGAGTCTTTCTTACGACAGCATGCACTCAAAAGGAAAACACCGTGATATACAAAGGAAATACTTACACGGTATATGACAACCGGGTAGAACAAGGTAAATTCAGAGCGGTTGCCATTTCAAAAGACGAAATACGATCTGATTATGAAAGCCCTGCGGACAAAGGTTATTCTCCTACCATACATTTCAAATTCAGTATCAATAGCCGTGATAACGAACTCCCGGCAGGCGAAGAACATATCATCACTTTAAAACCCCAGAACGATACATGTGTTTCTCCGGTAATTCTGTTCGGCGAAAGATACACGGCTATCGATACGAATGCCGAGTCTATTCCGTTGCCTCATCGCACGGTATGGACAGTCAGAGTCGATATGTCTCCCATGTTCGAAGCTTTCAAAAAACAGGGATTTTACAAAACTCCGACAGGAGACATCATTTCGGAATCCGATTTCAAAGGAGTATATATCGCCGGTGGCAGTGAACCGATGACATGGGACTTTGAAAACCTGTATAGTCGGGAGGGCATGGAACTTTCTGATCCGGACAAAAACGGTATATATGAGATTTCCCTTACGATGAACACCAAAGAACCACGCAAAGAAAACTATTCTGTATGGAGCTTATCTGCCGACATCGACGCATTTCCTCAATATGGTTCACAGCAACTCCTGATAGATGCCTTATACCGCATGTCTTTGAACGAACTATTAGACAATATTCGTCCGGACGGAACTCTCCGTGCCGGTGCAGCATGGGATGGAGTGTGGACTCGCGACATCAGTTACTCCATTTATCTGGCACTCGCCTATATTTATCCGGATGCTGCGCAAAAAAGTCTTGTCGCAAAAGTCAACAATAATCGGATCATTCAAGATACGGGAACAGGGGGTGCATGGCCTGTATCGAGCGACCGGATGATCTGGAGCGTAGCGGCATGGGAACTTTATAAATACACCGGAGATAAAGAGTGGCTGCAATATGCTTTTGAAGTAATCCGCAACTCGGCTCAAGATGATCAATTTACATTAAAAGACCCTACGACGGGATTATTCAGGGGAGAGCAAAGTTATCTCGATTGGAGAGAACAATCTTATCCTCGTTGGATGCAGCCGGCAGATATTTATCAGTCGCTTTGTCTGGGAACAAATGCCGTACATTGTCGAACATACGGCATTTTGGCTGAAATGGCCGCCGAATTGGGAAAAGATGCATCAATATTCCAACAGCAGGCCGATTCTCTGAAAACAGCGGTAAACCGTCATTTATGGATAGAGACGAAAGAATATTACGGACAATATTTATACGGAGGTATCTATCCCATACTGTCACCGGGCATCGATAATCTCGGCGAATCGCTAAGTATTTTGTTCGATATAGCCTCCAACGAACAAGCACGCCGCATGATAGCCCGCATACCGGTCGCTGAATATGGTGCAACGAGCATTTACCCGCAAATAGGCGAAATAAAGCCGTATCATAATAATGCGGTGTGGCCGTTCGTACAAGCGTTTTGGAATCTGGCTTCAGCTAAAGCAGAAAACGAAGCTTCGGTAACTCGAGGTTTGGGCGCATTATATCGTGCAGCAGCTTTATTTACCACGAATAAAGAATTATTCGTCGCATCGACAGGTGATTACAGCGGTACGGCAGTAAATTCGGATAAAATGTTATGGAGTCTGTCAGGTAATATCGCCATGATATACCGACTGTTTTACGGAATGAAATTCGAGACGGACGGAATACGTTTTACTCCTTTTGTTTCCCAAAGTATTGCAGGCAATAAAAGGATATCGAACTTCAACTACCGGAAAGCCGTGCTTCAAATAGACCTTTCGGGTACGGGAAACCGCATAAAAAAATTTACGATCGACAACGAGGAACAGGCAGAGGCTTTTTTCCCTGCAACACTGACAGGAATGCACACGATCAAAATAGAGTTGGAAACGGATTTCCGGACACGGGACAGCATCACGGTGCGTCCTATAACCGACATGCCCGAACCCAGTCGACTGGGTTATCAAAAAGACAACAATACCCTCGAAATATTAAACTATAGCCCCGACAACCGATATATAGTTTATCTTAACGGTAAAGGCGAGCGCATTATCATGCAGCGTTATTACGGTCTTCCGGTGTTGGATCGTTTCACCCGGGTCGCTGCCGTCCCGGTAAACTGGAGCGGAGTTGCAGGTTTTACCGGCAAACCTTTTACGTGGTTACCTCCACACAGCGAAATACGGATAGAAGCAGAGTCGGTAATTCCCAAATCACCAATAAAAGGATCGGAATATTCGGGTAAGGGATTCATCGAAATCAGCAAGACGAAAAATCGGAAAATAGATTTAATGATTCCGATAAACATTCCGGGGCAATATGCAATAGACGTACGATACGCAAATGGAAACGGACCTATCAACACACAAAACAAATGTGCAATACGCTCGCTTTTTGCAAACGGACAATTTAAAGGAGCATTGGTAATGCCTCAACGGGGAGAAAACGAATGGGCGAACTGGGGATATTCTAACCCGGTAATCGTTAACCTGAATCGAGGCGGGAATAAAATTTCGATTCGGTTTATCTCTCCACAAGATGAAAACATGAACGGAGAGATAAACAGCGCATTGATCGATTTCATTCGATTAAGACGCATCGGAGACATAAATAAAACTCCGGAAGCACGTCCGATCTGGTTACCTAAGGAATAAAAACACTGATTAAAATTACGATATGAGAAAATTAATTTCCTTTTGTTTATCCTTTTTCTGCATAGCCGGGTTGCAGGCTGCAATCAATATTAAACGTATAGATCCGGCTTTCTGGTGGTGCGGTATGAAAAACAAAGAATTGCAAATCATGGTATACGGCGATAAAATCGGTGACGCGAAAGCATCTCTCAAATATCAGGGTGTCACCTTAGAAAAAACCGTACGCCTCGACAGTCCCAATTACCTGTTTTTATATCTGAATATATCGGATAATGCAAAACCGGGTAAGATGACCATCCGATTCGATCGGGGAAAAGAACACACATCCCGCACTTTCGAATTACTACAACGGAACGGACCCGACCGGGACTATACGGGATTCGGTGCATCGGACGTACTGTATTTGATCATGCCCGACCGATTTGCCGATGGAGACCCGAAAACAAATGTAATACCGTCCATGCGGTTTCCTGCTCCTGTAAATCGCAATGATCCCAATGCCCGTCATGGAGGCGACCTGCAAGGTATAGAGCAACATCTGGATTATATACAAAATCTGGGAGTGACAGCTATCTGGCTGAATCCGGTACTGGAGAACGACATGCCGGGAGGATCTTATCACGGATACGCTACGACGGATTACTACAAAGTAGATCCGCGCTTCGGGACGAATGAATATTACAAAGAGCTGATTGAAAAATGTCACGAACGAAATATGAAAGTGGTAATGGACATGATCTTCAACCACTGCGGGAGTGAACATATATGGTTTCTCGACCGTCCTTCGAAAGATTGGTTCAACTTTCCGGACGGATATGTACAGACTTCTTATCGGTTGACGCCTCATTTCGATCCTTACGTTTCGACTTACGATAAAAATATTATGGATATGGGATGGTTCGTGGAGTCGATGCCCGACCTGAACCAACATAATCCGCACTTGATGAAATACCTTACGCAAAACAGCATCTGGTGGATCGAATACTCCGGTATCGACGGCATAAGAATGGATACTCATCCGTATGTATTTTTCGATTCGATGGCGGAATGGTGCAAAGAGATTCAGAATGAATATCCCAATTTCAACATCGTCGGAGAATGCTGGTACAATACAGAAGCGGGATCGGCTTACTGGCAGGAAAACAGCATATTGGACCAAATCCGAAATTCGCATCTGAAAACGGTTATGGACTTCCCGCTTCAGGGAATCGTACAGGAGGCTTTTATGTCCCAAACCGACAGTTGGACCGGATTGAACAAAATATACGACCGTCTGGCTCTGGATTTTATGTATAGCGATCCTATGGCTGTACTTACATTCCTCGATAATCATGACACCGACCGATTTTTATCGGAAGAACCCGATAATCTGGGTTTCTTCAAACAAGCCATCGCATTTTTACTGACGACACGGGGCATCCCGCAAATTTATTATGGAACGGAAATACTGATGCACGGAAACAAAAAGGAAAGCGACGGACTGGTACGGCTCGACTTTCCGGGTGGCTTTCCGGAAGACAAAGTGAATGATTTTATCGCTGCCGACCGGACTCCCTTACAAAACGAAGCTTTCGATTTCATTCAAAAAATCTTGAAATGGCGCAAAGGTAATGAAGTGATCAGTAAAGGCAATATGACACATTTCATGCCGACAAACGGCATTTACCTCTACCAAAGAAAATTTAAAGATAAACGCATCATCGTTATTATGAACGGTAACGATACTGCAAAAAGCATCGATATGAATCGCTATAAAGAGATACTGAAACCGGGTGAGGGAGGTATAGATATAATCAGCGGAGAACCTTTTATATGCTCCCCTCGAATGGACTTTACTCCAAGAGCTTTATATATTATAGATATGACTCCATAGTGTGTTGCTATTCGATATGAATACCGGATTGTTCTTAGTCCGGTATTCATATCGGAATTTCCGAATAGCACCCGTTACTCATACCTCAAACATCTCTGTGTCTCCTCTCAAAAGGGAAATTAAATACCAAATGCTGCTCTTAGGAAAGGATAAAAAGCTGTGAAACGTGTTACGACCTTGCTCAATATTTACTTTGAATCATTCCGGAGACTTCAAACCTAACGTAAGACTATCCAGAACAATTGTATATTTCATATTTTCAAGATCTTGCAACGTATAATTCACACTATTAATATATTTTATATTTATTTCTTCACAATCTTTTACCATATTTAAATCATAATCTTTTCCTGATAAATCTTTATATATATATACATATATATCTTCGGTATAAAAATCTAATTCCACTGTACATAGAGTAGTCCCACTTGGTTCTATCTTATGCATTTGGGATGTAAAACAACGACTCGGATTAGGAGAATTATCATATATATGAGTAACATCTCCAATACAACTAAATAAAATCGTTGTATCTATATCATTATAAATCGTCACTTCTCGTGTTAAAACCTTCCCACATGAAAAATTCCCGAATAGAAATATTATCGATACCACATAAATTAATTTTCTCATAACAACTTTATTTTATATACCATAAACCTCCTGTCAAACTCAAACTCTTTATCAAATCAGAACGAACGGAAGCATCTCTTACATCATAATAACGACCTCTTACCTGCTTTTGCTCTGGATCTAATGAATTTTTCCAAAAGTCCCATCCTTTATTATTATAATCTACATCTTCACTTCGATAAAATCCCTCAACATTTTCACTCAGATAAATTAACGACCGCATATTGGCATCTTGCTCCGTCTTAAAAAAGCAATGCATCCCATCTCCCGCAGCACTTTTCAAACTCGGAATAGCGACCTTGAACAGGTAACTCCATCCCATCTCCTGGCTCTGCAAATAGTGCCCGTACTCATGCTGAAAGATGACGTTATTGGGATCGGCTTCAATACTACTGCCTCCCATAATATACGAACCCAATGTAAATGCTTTGCTTCCTTGTAAGAATGCCGGTTCTAATTGCGAAACAGTCGCCCCGCCCCAACTACTTACTTTACGAGTAAAACCAAATAAATTACTAAAATAAGATGCCCAAAAGCCGGCAGCTGTTTGCGGAAGTTCCCGAGTGAAACGGCTCTTTGTCCGTTGGCTTCCTCCGGAAAACAAACCCTTTAGAAGCATATATTCATTCTTAACTCCCTGCCAACCTGTTTTAAAAGGATTCTGTTTTTTGACTAAACCTTTTATAAAATGAGAAAAAAATGCTATAATAAACTCTCCATTCTCATCTTTATAAACCAACGGATTGTTCAAGCAATAGGTGTAACGGTTAAAATTTTGGCTGAAATCCGGCATCTGCACATAGGGATCGGGGCTGAGAAAGCGTCCTATTACCGGATCATACAGCCGGGCATTCATGTGTATCAATCCGTGATACTCAACATATTTATGTCCGCAATACCCCCGCAACAAAAGCAATTCGGGCGTCTCTCCCGAAGCGTACATCTCCTGCGTATCGGGATCGCGAAAACGTCCCCACGGATCGTAACTCAATTCTTGCAATACATTCCCGGATTTGTCTATAACATGGGTAATGCTACCCATATAATCACGACATATATAGAGGTATTCCCACTCATTTTCTCCCCCTATCGGTGACGTACACCAAGCGGTGGTCGCCGAAAAGACATCTCCGTCGAGATACAGCACTCCGCCAAAATGATAACCGTTCAGCTCCTCATATTTATTATCCCATGAAAAATGCTCTCTAAAAATTTCTTTTCCGAGAGAATCTGTTCCTTCGATCCTCTCATAATTAAAGTTTCCGTCATAATCATACTGGAACGAAGTTTCTATATCCCCTTCGAGTATCTTCTGAGGGCGCAACAATTCATTATAGGTAATTTCTTGTGCAGCCTCCGGAACATAATCTCCGTAAGGCGTAATATACTCTATCGCATAAGGACGGTCTTCGGCATATTCGAAAGACCCGACTCCGGAATGGTCGGTGATGTTTCCCTTTCCGTCATAAGTTATCGTCTTGCCGTTAAATCCTGTGAGACGGTTCAAGGCATCATAAGAAAAATCTTCCCGGATATTCCGCGTATTATCTTGCCGCCAGGTCAGATTTCCGGTATGAGAATCGAATCGGGTACTCATATCCTGAATAATCCGATCACCGCAGGTTACGGTACGTTTTAACGGAAATCCGTACCGGTCGTATTCAAAAGTCCGGGTCAGCGGTCCCGTCTCTATCGACACGGGCAATCCCATATCATTCTCGGCAACAAGCTTCCATGCCGGAGCAGAAGCATCGACTTTGATCTCGGTCTTATGCCCATTGGCATATGTGTAATGCACTCTCCCTATCGTACACGGCAAATAACCGTAATAATTTATCCAACTTATCTGCCCCAACTCATTATAAGCATACTTGCGTTCTAAACTAAAATAATCATCGATATACTGTATATCTTCCGATAAGCGGCCATACCGGTCGTACTTATAAAAACGCGAACCGGTATTTTCGACAACTTGCGATAAACGGTTATAATTGTCATAACCGAACTTGACGGTACGCAACTCTTTATTGTCTTTGGAGATATGAATCGAGTCTTTTCGCCCGTAAGAATCATACAAAGTTCGGGTCTCGACCCCATTCGCATCTTTTTTATAAGTCTGATTTCCAAAAGGACCGTATCTCCACTCGATCGTACCGGCACTCGGATCGGACATTCCGATTTTCTGTCCGTACACATTATAGGTGAATGTGGTAGTTATGTTACCCGGCGCTGTAATCGATTCGGACTGACCATCAGGACGCAATGGATATTGTATATCTCCCGCCATATCTGAAACCCGAATCACCCTACCGACTGCATCGAACGTCTTTGAAACTGTTATTCCCTTTTTGGTCTCGGTAACGGTATTCTGCCCGTAATCATACACATCGGTACGTCCCGAAGCATAATCGGTACGGACAAGCCGATCATGAAAGTCATACGTCATCTGATTCCACGCCGAGGGACTCTGAGAACGAAAAGGCAACGATTCCTTTTCGAGCAAACCGTGCTGATTATACACTTTATCGGTAAAGAGATAGTGTCCGTCAAAACGTTGCGCTCCTTTGCGGACTTCCCGGCCTAAAGCGTCCTGAAACAGTTTCTCCGTCGGTTTACCCGTATGGGTTGTCGTTATCTCGGTCAATGCCGACTCCGGTCCCGAAGCCCACGCATAAGTAACGACCGTCTCGGTACTGTCGGGATAAACAGTTCTTAAGGTACGTCCCAAACCGTCATATTCATAATATGTATGCAGCCCTTCGGGATTGGTTTCCCGAACCATATTACCGTAAATATCATACTGCCACTGTGTAACCAAATTCATAGGATCGGTCTTTTTAACAGGTCTTCCATAAGCATCGTATTCATAGAAAGTTATTTGATACATAGAGCCATAACTTTGTATGTCGTACGCTGTCATATTCTGATCCTCATCATACGTATAATTTTCTTCCGATACAAGAGACGACTCTCCTTTAACTACCGATTTATACATGAGATTTTGATAATCATCATATTCATAACTTTCCGATGTTCGTAAATCCGTTTGACCAGAAGCTGAATATGTTGTAGTACGGGTTTTCAACAATCCGGTATAATATTTACTCTCCGTATCGATATTCTGATAAGTATTTTCGATCGTGGTTTTCAGATCGTCCCCGTAATCGACCACCTCTTTTATCGGATTTTCCTTATCGTCATAGGTATATGTCGTAATATGAGTATTATCGTTTAAAAGATCTTTTTCTGTTTTCCTCAACAATAACGATTTCACGGTCTTATCGTCATGCAACACAAAATCATATTCAAAATCGGATACGGTCTGCTCGGTCTCTTCTTTCAGCAAGATACCGTAACGGGTTGGATCGAAAATCTTTTTACCATACCAGGACCGCAGCCCGTCGATCGTATTGACGGTTTTAAATCCTCTGAAACCCAGCCCCTGCACATGAGATATACCTCCTTCATAACTGAATTGCAACGATTCAAAAAGCGTTCCTCCACTATAACCGTCTTTTGCCGTGGTTATCCATATCGGCGCAGTAAAATCGATATAAGGGAAAACCGCTCCTTGCCCAATCTTATAATTGTAACCGCTATTCATTTTTTGATAAGAAAAACGAATCTCGTTGCCGGTACTGGTATAAGCGGCAGAAAGTAAACGGGATTGTGACTGATCTATTCCGTAATTGATCTTATACACTTCATTCTTATACAACCCGTACAAAAACAAATGATTAGTAGCCTGCATCACGGTAGCGGGGACTAATATCGCCGGATTGGATAAGGTCGCGGTGACGATATTATTCGGTTCATAAACAATGACGTTATTTCTTACCAGATATATTTTGACCTCTTTATTCTCCTTTTGACACACAATATCGAGAATCCCGTCATTGTCCATATCTTGCATAAGCAGATTATCGCTTTTCTCTACGGGGAAACCCGGTATGGATTCCAACTTATACTCCGTACCGGTAGAAAACAACACCTGCCACTGAGTATCCTCGGTCCGCCACGTATAATTTACATGACTGCCATGATCCGGGCAAGTAAAATCGGATATTAATCCAGCCCCGCATTCCACACAGGTATAACCGGGCTGTATATATTGTTCACAGGTATAACACCATACACCCGGCAAACCGGTCATGGAATTAAATCCTTCATATCCGAAATCATGCCCATGACATACAGGACATTCTCTCGGAGAATAAACAGGGACGTATTCGGTCCGGGTACGAACGAATTCCGGGGAAATGATAAAATCGGTTTTAGCATCACCGTTTACATCGGACAGCAGCATTCGCTTATCCGACAAAAAAGAATTCGATATCCGGTTATCGAAGTATATCTTGTTTAATTGCCAATCTCCATTTACAGAAACAAATGTATAGATATCGAAACCTGCGGGATGAATATGACAAATATCAGCTTTGCCATCTCCGTCGAAATCGACTACCGTCACCATATCAGCGCCCATATTGTAATTAAACACGGGTCTTTGAAACACAGGTGATAATATCTGATCCAAATCGAACAGATAACATACGGATCTATGCTGAGCCATATCTAACGGGGCATTCATCGAAACCGCAAATATCTCATCTTTTCCGTCCCCTGTAAAATCTCCGCTCAAATAGGTTTTAGGACAGAATGAATAGGTATCTTTCTTTTTTATCGCATCTCCCGTAAAATAATAAACATCTTCTTTCAGATCCACTCCGGTATTCATATAGGCCGGAGCATAGGCTGCGATGCGAACCACATCCTTTCCCGACATCACTCCGCTATTGATACGTACGATCTCGTCACCCGGGACATAGTCGATATTGGCACAAAAAGCAGAATTGAATCCTGCTTCAACTTGAAGCTCAAGAGCATAAGCCGAATTCGATCCGATGCCCGGATAAAGGTTCAATTTATGACTCGGATCAAGCGCGACATAATAATATTCTTCTTGCGGATTTCGGTATAGTCCGGGATCAGGATATGAGATAATCCCGTCATCATCACTGCCGTATGACAACTTTCCGGAACGGACGACTAACTCTTCCATATCGGGATAGTATAAAGAAATACTCGACGTATATTGTCTAATACCTCCCTGATTACCGGAAGCATAGGCAAAACGCAAGGGGGCAAGGCGAGTTTTCGAACCGGCCAAGCAATTAATTTCGCTTAACAAAGAGGGTGTCGTATTTTTGTAGGACATTGAATAAATCTTCACGATATTGGTGTCGAGTTTTATCATGATTCCCTGCAATAAACGAGGTTCTTTCTTTTCAATGCCTGCCGTATAAGATAAAGGAATATCTTGTCGATGCTCCCCATAAATAAAATCTACATGGACAAAATTCCGGGATTATCGACCGGACCTCTACCTCCATACGAAACGGAAAGCAAGTAATGATGCCCGTATTTATACTCGTAAGTATAATCGATATGATTGCCGGCAACATCGGTCACTCTCGATAAAGGATACTCCAATCCGTCATTAACAACCGGCTTATAAAGCGATTGCGAACCGTCAGGACGAAATACGGTAAACGACACGATTTTGTCCCCTTGCGTAAGACATTTTACCTTGATATTTCCTTTTTCAGTACGATACCACCCGGACGACTGTTCGACAAGCTGAGATCCGTCAAGTTGAAATGCAGCCGAAGCATCGGTTACAGCAGGGGCGGTCTTATCATTGTAATATCCATTGAAATCGACACTGTTTATGGATGAGAATCCTTGTAATCGCCATCCCCATCCCAAAACTCCGTCACCGCTGAATTGTGTATAACATAATGAAATTTCCGGAGCGCATTCTCCTCGTCCTTTCGGCAATTCGATAGGGACCTCGCAGATCGTCGAGCCTAAAGGACTGACCGAAGTATGAACGGTGATCTCTCCGGGGGTATATAAAGGACTTATGGCTGTCGACACGTTTTTCATTTCCGGCTCTTTGTAAGCCTGAATATCCCGCACCAATTGTTCTAACGTCGAGTCCGGCAAAATCTCCGGATTTTGTACCCAATCGACATGTTTTATCACTGCCGTATCCGAATTTCGAATCGGTTGAGGATATGATCCTCCTAAAGTCTGTGCATAAACTCCGAATGCAAGACACAACAAAAATAAGGTTAACGATGTGCGCATATGACAATGATAGCAAGTTACTCCTTTATTATTTTCCAGGTTGCAGATTTTCCATTTAATGTCATTTTCAGGATGTAATTTCCGGCCGGCTGATTGCTAAGGTCAAAAGAGACTTTTGACGAAACGATTTTTCGGGTGGCAATACATTTTCCGTTCATGGTAAAAATTTTCACATCTCCCGATAGTTCTTCCGTATTACCGGAAATGGCAATCGTTATTTGTCCCTTGGTCGGATTAGGGTAAAAACGAACGGTCTGCCCGGCAAATTTTTCAGATAAAGGTTTCTCATCTTCCGGATCGGCCAATGCCCGGTTTTGAACCCGACTTAATACAATCTCTCTTTTAATACGATTTCCCGAAGCATCATAAGAATAGCGAATTTTAGTCTGTGCCTGCAAAATCCCTGCAAAACAACAAACGAGACATAAAGAATATAGTTTTTTCATGACCGAATAAGATAGTTTGGTAACTGTTTCATATCTCAAATTTAGAAGATATAGTATTAAAAAACAGAGATAATATTTATTACATTTTTATTAAAATAGATGTAAAAAGGAAAATCTCTATAAAATAAATATCCTGTTCGGCCTTTATTTACACATATAAGACTGAACAGGATACTTTTCTCCCCAAATAGGAACAAAAAATAATCAAATTTTACCAATATTCCCTGTTTCAATAAAACATATAAAAAGATATTCGCAAATGTTTCTTATTCATTTTCAAAAAAATAATCGGCATTTTGTTTCTTAAAAATTCCGTCCCACTAAATAAAAACAGAATACCCTCGAATCTTCATATTTCGAAGGTATTCTGTTTTATATCAATTATCGTATCCCGGTAAATGAAAGGTAAATTATTTCTTCAGCAAAGCTTTCACTTGTTTCAAAACATTTTCGGTCGTAAATCCGAGTTTCTCATCAAGTACCTGATAAGGAGCAGAATGTCCGAAATGTTCGAGTCCCCAAACAACTCCGTTCTTTCCTACCAAACGTGCCAAAGTCGAAGGCAAACCGGCCGTAAGCCCGAATACCGGAAGGTTTGAAGGAATTACAGATTCCTGATATTCTCTCGATTGGTTGAAGAAAAGTCCTTCGGACGGAGCAGAAACTACTTGAACTTTTATTCCTGCTTCATTCAACAACGGAGCAGCTTCTGCAAGAGTAGAAACCTCCGATCCGTTAGCAACCAATACGACATCCGGATTTTCATTCTTAATCACGACATAAGCTCCTTTCGCTGCTTGCAAAGCTTCTTCGAAACGATCTCCCGAAGCAGCCGGCAGGTCTTTGATATTCTGACGGGAAAGAATCAAAGCGGTAGGGGTTTCGGTATTTTCCATTGCCAATTTCCATGCCACACTGGTTTCCGGACCATCGGCAGGACGCAATACCAACATACTGTTTTTACCATGATGATTTTTAAGCTGTTCCAATAAACGAATCTGAGCTTCCTGTTCTACCGGTTGATGTGTAGGACCATCTTCTCCTACACGGAAAGCATCGTGCGTCCAGATATATTTTACAGGAACTTCCATCAACGCTGCCATACGTGCTGCAGGTTTCATATAATCGGAAAATACGAAGAATGTTCCGCATGCACCTATCACACCGCCATGCAGCATCATCCCATTCATAATGGCAGCCATAGTAAGTTCGCTCACTCCAGCCTGTAAAAAAGCTCCCGTAAAATCCCCACTCTTGAAAGCATGCGTCTTTTTCAAAAATCCGTCAGTCTTATCTGAATTAGCTAAATCGGCAGATGAAACAATCATATTCTCGATCTGCTCCGCAAAAACAGCCAATACATTTGCCGATGCAGCACGAGTAGCAATTCCCGGTTTCTGGGCAATAGCTTTATAATCGATTTCAGGAGCTTTTCCGGAAAAGAACTGATGTAACTTTACTGCGAGCTCAGGGTTTTCTTTCTCCCAAGCTGCTTGTTTTGCTTTACGATCAGCCGCAACTTTCAACAATTCGGCTTTACGGTCGGCATACAATTTTTCCACTTCTGGAAAGATAGCGAACGGCTCGTCCGGATTTCCCCCCAAATGAGCAATGGTCTTTGCAAAAGAAGCACCAGCAGCACTCAAGGGTTGCCCATGCGTAGAACATTTCCCCTCATAAGATTGCCCTTCTTCGGTCACAACACCCTTACCCATAATCGTTTTACCGATGATCAAAGTCGGACGGCTCTGCTCCTGCCCGGCCTCGATAAGAGCCCCCCTGATTGCATCTGCATCATTACCGTTTATTTCAAGGACATTCCATCCCCATGCCCGGTATTTGGCGGCAGTATCTTCCTTAGTTACGGCATCGGTATCGGTAGATAATTGTATGTCATTACTGTCATAGAACATGATCAGATTGTTCAAACCTAAATAACCGGCAATGCGTCCAGCCCCTTGAGAAATTTCTTCCTGAATACCTCCGTCCGAAATAAATGCATACGTTTTATGAGCCATCCAATCACCGAAACGGGCAACTAAAAAACGTTCGGCTATTGCCGCCCCGACTGCCATCGCATGACCTTGTCCCAAAGGACCTGAAGTATTCTCGATACCTCTCATCACATCGACTTCGGGATGTCCCGGTGTAGGACTTCCCCACTGACGGAATTGTTTCAGTTCATCAAGCGTAAATTTTCCGGTTAATGCCAATACTGAATAAAGCATCGGAGACATGTGGCCGGGATCAAGAAAAAAGCGGTCACGATTAATCCATTTAGGATCAGAAGGATCATACACTAAAAATTCGGCAAAAAGGGTGTTCACGAAATCAGCACCCCCCATCGCTCCACCGGGATGACCCGACTTCGCTTTTTCAACCATCGATGCAGCCAAGATACGGATATTATCAGCTGCTTTGTTAAGTACAGACGTATTTGTCATGGGATAATGTATTTTTTACAAAGATAAGGATTATTCTCTATTTAAAAAAGAGTTCTCCAAAGGTTAAAAACCGAAATGAAAAGCCTATAAAAAAGTATTTGTAATCTGCCAAAAGTACTTACTGTATTTATAACAATTATATAATTTCACATAGTCTATTTACTAAATAGATATAAAAGCAATATCTTATTGTAGATATAGATACTGACTTATGGGTAAAGTATTATATCTGACATTTTTATATCGTAAATAAAGATTAAATTCCATATACTATTCAATCTCTTCCAACAGTTTCCAACCCCGTTCAAGGGAAAGTAAATAAGACTTGTAACGGCACTTTTGATAATATCTCATCAACCACGGAATAGCTAAAAAAAGGACTATAAAAAAAACTAAGATATAACTCATTTCTTTTAATTCATCAAATTGGTTCAAATACATAATAATAAATCTAATCGCCATACCGTAAAAAAACACTAAACAAATAATAAAATCAAAATGCATCTTCCGTTCTAACTGCTTTTTAAGGATTATTCCCGACTCTTTAACAGAACATAAATCTGCAGATTTTATAAACAGTCGATACCCCCAAATAACAGAAAAGAGTATAAATAATAAAAAAATATTTACGCCCCACAAAAGGAAAGACGCCCTTCCCATTAAAACTGAATGCCAAATATTACTTGTTACCGATAAAATAAAAAAGAAAGCAAATAAACATATCAGACTTTTCTGACGGTGTAAAATACGAGAAATTACAACAGAATGCTTTTTATGTATTATTTCCTTGATATCAATAGATTTACATTCCATTCCAGTATGCATCTCTTTCCAAATTTTTTTCAAATCATTGTCTTCCATTTTGTATTCGTTTAATAAGTTGTTTTTTGATTCTATTAATTTTCACTCCAACATTCGTATCGGAAATTCCTATAATAGCAGAGATTTCTTTGTATTCATAACCTTCGAGATAAAGAATTATAATTGCTTTTTCTACATCTGGCAACTGATTAATGGCTTGATATAATCTTTCTCTTTCGTCTACCACATAATTTTCTTCCAAACAACTATCACATATACTGTCTTCCTGTGCCGACAATCCTTTACAAACAGGCAGTATCGATTCTTTCCGTACAAGATCAATGGCTGCATTTAAAGCAACCCGATACAACCAAGTCGAGAAAGCACACTTTTGTTTGAACTTCGGATATGCTTTCCATAATCGAATCAATATCTCCTGATAATAATCCTCACGGTACGGATGCTGATAAAAATAAATATTGCATATTCTCTGCAAAATTCCTTGATTCTGGTTAATCAGCTTTACGAAGTCCTCTTCCATTTTTTCCATTTTTTAAGATGTTTTGAAAAGTTAGTCGTATTGCAGTCATCAATTCTTACAAAAAAAACAGATCGTCTTATAAAAGTATGGTTATATACTTATAGATAAAATTTAAACAAAACTCTAAGAGCCTATCTGAATTTCACTCGGGTCAGGGTTGAGAATTTCTTGCAAGTATGTTTTTATGAGGAGGATAGCGAGTATCTGACGAGAGAAAACGGGGAAAAAGACCGAAAGAAAACGCAAAGATGACCTGATAATATTTTTTGTCGGAAAATTGAGATAGGCCCTTAAACTGATCGACAAAATCGTACAAAATATCGACACAAAAGGTGTCAATAATATATAGGTGAATTGACGAACAAAGAAATGCAGACATATCGAAAACGAGGAAAGATAAAGGCATTGAGAGCTGCAAAAGAAAAAACAGCCTATCTCACTGAATCTCTCGGTAAACAATTAGGAAATGTCATACGCATTGTAGAACCGCAAGAAAGTATAAACGACTATACTCTTTCTGTACAAAGCAATATGATTTCATCTCAAGCCCAATCCTTCGGCTCGTTTCGCACCATCAAACTACGCTATTCGATGATCGCCCGGTTCGGTATTAAATAAATGTTTTAAAAAAAATAGAACCGCCATTAAAAATGAAATGCCACAGCCAGTCCGAAATTCCAAAAACCGGGAGTAAAGAAACCTTCGCTATATCCTCCGATAACCGTACCAATAACCGGACGATAATCGACTTCGAGAGAAATGGGCACTTTTTTAAATTGGCAGCCGAAAGCACAAGAACCGGCTACTCCGAACAAAAGCCCCGAATCATCGAAATCATAAAATCCTAATGCTCCACCGACTCCAGCATTCAAATACCAATCACAAGTTCGGGGTGTCCAATCCCACTGACAGCACCGCCAATTATATATACCAGTCAACGACAATCCCTCGTAATTGGGAATAGCTAATGTAAACTGAAGAAAATTTTTAGTACTCAAATCTCTCTGATAAAGAAACTCAGCACCTCCTCCGAAACGAAACCCTACTGCATTTTTTTGCGCATTCGCAAAACTTAAAGACGTGATACACAAAAGAACAACAAAAATCAATTTCTTCATAATCATCGCATTTTAAATTTACAATCCACCGACATTAACAAAAGTCGTAAACAAATTCAAATTTACAAACCTGCTCAAAACTTACAAAACTATTTTTCAAATTTACGCATGGCACTCATAGCAAACTCCACCCCGATCACATCAACCTCTTACATAGTGAATACAAATCCTTTATCGAGCATCGATTCATATCGTTGACGATTAAACACATAATAATAAGCTCCACGTTTAGAGCTTTTTTTATCTTTTTCATCAAGCCGTTCAAGAATGTCCATCCCTAAAATTTTTTTACGGAAGTTACGCTTATCCATCGTTTCACCATAAATCGATTCATAAAGCGACTGCAATTGCGTCAATGTAAACTTCTCAGGCAACAGATTAAATCCTATCGGATGCAGTGCCGCATGACGCCTCAATAGTAATATAGCATCATCAAGCATCTGTTCATGGTCGAAAATAAGTTCTCTTTTCCTGTCCAACGAAATCCATTCCAAATCACTTTCCGGCAACAAACTATTAGCATAATCGGTCACATTAATCAGAGCATAATAGGTCACAGATATCACTCGTTCTCCGGGATCACGATCTACATTTCCGTAAGCTTTTACCTGCTGCATATAAATATTGTCAAGACCTGTCAATGTCTTCAATACCCGGCTCGCCGCCTGATCGATATTCTCATTTTCATTCATAAAACCGCCTAATAAAGAAAGTCCTCCTTTTTTAGGTTCGATTTTTCTTCGAAACGTAAGCAGCTTGATTTCATTGTCGATAAATCCGAGTATCGTACAATCTACTGCTATCAGGAAACGTGCCTGAACTCCATAAAAACTGTCTTCATGCATAAGTTAAAAATAAAATGCGGGTATCCGAAATGATGTTACATTCGATTCCGGATACCCGCCATATTAGACTATGTATTATAATTTACGTGATCCTGCTCCGATCTTCACCGGATATACCTTGGGTTCTTTTCCGAACTTTTGAGTAAATCCTTTAACAGCAGTCGTGATAAAATTATCATATTTATCCTCAGGCACAAGATTTATCGTACAACCGCCGAATCCGCCTCCCATTACCCGAGAGCCTGTAACTCCACATTCACGGGCTACATCATTCAAGTAATCGAGCTCTTCGCAACTTACCTCATAAAGCTTACTCATGCCGTGATGAGTACCATACATTTTCTCTCCTACAGTTTTATAATCGCCTTTTTCAAGAGCATCACAAGCATCGAGCAACCGTTGTATCTCCTCAATTACATATTCCGCACGACGGTAATCTTCTGCCGACACTTCATTCTTCACTTCATCGAGCATTTTCATATCTGCGTCACGTAACAGTTCCACTTCAGGATGTCTTTTCTTAATTGCCGCAACAACAGCTTCACAAGACTCTCTCCGTTTGTTATAAGCCGATGAAGCCAGTTCATGTTTCACCACAGAATCTATCAGCACGACCTTATACCCTTTCGGATCAAAAGGAACATATTCGTATTCTAAAGAACGACAATCCAGACGGATCAAGTGACCTTCCTTACCGAATACCGAAGCAAATTGGTCCATAATACCGCATTTCACACCGCAATAATTATGTTCGGTAGCTTGTCCTATTTTTGCCAGTTCGAACTTATCGATACCCAGATTAAATATCTCATTCAGAGCAAAAGCAAACGTACTTTCCAACGCTGCAGAAGAAGACAAACCCGCCCCCAGAGGAACATCTCCCGAGAATGCTGTATCAAAACCTTCGACTTTTCCTCCGCGTTTAATTATTTCGCGCACGACACCAAAAATATAACGAGCCCAGCTTTCTTTCGGAGCGTCTTCCTCGTTCATACCGAACTCCGAATATTCATTAAGATCGACAGCAAAAGCCCGGATTATATTCTTTCCATTCGGTTTTATCTCAGCCAACATACCTTTATCAATAGCTCCCGGTAAAACAAAACCTCCATTATAATCGGTATGTTCTCCAATTAAATTTACCCGCCCCGGTGAAAAATAAAGATCTCCGGCTGTTCCAAATAATTCTGCAAATTTTTCTCTGACTATTTTATTATCCATAATTATTATCTTTTTTAAATATTACCTCCAAACCGAATAATTCGGAAAAAAATAAAAATGTTTATTCTACAGGAATATCAGTATTTACGTTTTTACTACCGATCAAGGCATAATACAGCATATAGCAAACTGCTGCAAATACAACCCAGAAGCTGACAATATAGTTGCTGAAGATATCGGCTACACCGCCTTGTAACAACGGCAAAATACCTCCACCGCAAACCATTACCATAAATATACCCGATCCCATAGCAGTATATTTACCTAATCCTTCGACTGCAAGGTTAAAGATTCCACCCCACATAATCGACGTACAGAGTCCGCAAAGAACAAAGAACATTACTCCTACGGGAACTGTTGTCATACCGAAACTGATATCGGACTTGAATACCGGCATGGATATTTGACTGGTCGTCGGAGCGAATATTCCGATCAACAAAAATATCAAAGCCAATGTACACACAAAAATCATCTGGGTTCTACTTGAATATTTACCGCCAAGAATACCTCCGAATAAACGCCCGACCATCATCAAGAACCAGTAAGTACCGCAAATCGATCCTGCCATAGCAGCATCGATTCCCATGCCGGTAGCACCGGAAGCATCGGGCGACGTCGTCAAAAACAAATTCAAGAAATTCGGAATTCCCACTTCAACTCCCACATATAAGAAAATCGCTACAGCCCCCAATATAAAATGACGGAAAGAAAGCGCACTGTGCGTATCTTTTTCAGTCTTAGCCTTAGCCGGCTCCATGTGAGGCTCCGGAATGCTCATTATCGACAACACGATAAAGGCTACGGCAAAGATACCCATAGCAATAAACAATGCCGGAGAAGCATCGCTGATCTTCGCATTAGCTGCGTTACCGATCAAATAACCTACGAGAATAGGAACGATCGTTGCCGAAATGGAATTCAAAGAACCACCGAACTGAATCAGCTGATTTCCTCTTTTTCCTCCACCGCCCAATGTATTCAACATCGGGTTCACGACCGTATTCAGCATACACATAGAAAAACCGGAAACAAATGCACCTGCAAGATAAACTCCGAAACTACTGGAGTTATCGAGCTGTCCCGAAAAAAACTGAATACCTACACCGATAAAACCAACGGCAATAGCTGCAAGAGCCGTTTTTTTATATCCTATTTTTTTAAGCATCATACCCGCCGGAATACCCATAAAAGCATAAGCGATAAAATTGGCGGCATTACCCAACTGAGTCATCCAGTTCGGAACATCGAACTGATTCTTTACAATTACACCCAGCGGATTGGTAAGTCCCGTTACAAATGAAATCATTGCAAACAGGGCGAACATCATTGCAATAGGCAATGCATAATTCTTCTTGTTAGTTGTGTCACTCATAGTTTTTTTACTGTTGATAAATTATTTAGTTATTTTGATTTTTTCGTACAGATTAAAATGCATAATACCTATGTAATCGAATATTCGCAAAATTTTTCTGTGCTGTTTCACTTCATCATTTTTCTATGCCGAACGTGTATATACAAGTCTGAGTATATATCTCACCGGGACGCAATACCGTTGATGGGAAATGCGGTTTATTCGGGCTGTCGGGGAAATGCTGCGTTTCAAAACAAATTGCCGTACGTTCAGAATAACTGCGTCCCTTTTTCCCTATAAATCCATTTAACCAATTTCCGGTATAAAGCTGTACTCCCGGCTCGGTCGTATACACCTCCATAGAAATTCCGGTTTTAGGAGAGACGGCTTTAGCCGCTAAAGTCATTTCACCGGGATAATTCTTATTCAACACATAATTATGATCATACCCTTTTCCGAAAATAAGTTGTTCATAATTACTATCAATTCGTTCTCCCACTTCGTGAGGTTCAGTAAAATCCATAGGAGAATCTTTCACCGGACGTATTTCTCCTGTAGGTATAGATTTATCATCCATTGGTGTAAAATAATCGGCATTGATCATCACTTTATGGTTGGTAACCTCTCCACCTCCGTCTCCATTCAAATTAAAAAACGAATGATGAGTAAGATTTACTACGGTCGGTTTATCGGTAAATGCCTCATAATCGATTTTCATTGCATTATTATCAGTAAGCTGATAAATCACTTTCACGAAAAGGTTGCCCGGGAAACCCTCTTCTCCGTCTTTCGAAAGGTAAGTCAGTTCTAATGTCTGGTCATCTTGTTGACGGGCATCCCACACAACGTTGTTATAACCTACTATACCGCCATGCAATACACAGTCCGGATTATTGGAACGAATATTATAACGTGTTCCATCCAAAACAAACGAACCTTTTTTTATACGATTTCCGTAGCGGCCAATCAAAGCTCCGAGAAATTTCTCCGGAGTATTCAGATATTCTTCTATCGATTCATGCCCTAAAACCACATCGGTCATCTTTCCGGAAACATCGGGTATCATAAGAGAAACCACAATACCTCCAAAATTGGTAATACAAATCTCTGCTCCGTTTTTATTGGTAAGAGTATAAAGCGCTACCGGTTTCCCGGCTATCTGAGTATCAAACTTCTCTTTGAGAAGCCCGGAAAGAGTCTTTCCTTTTTGAGAATCGGTGTTTGCCATGATAATTATTTTTATATTGTATATTTGGTGTAAAAATAACGCTTATTCACTAATGTTGTCATTCAAAAGCGTATGTTTTATAACATAAAAATCTATTTCCCCGTTTCAGATTACGAATCTGCTTTGATTCTATAATAAATGATCCTCTCCAAAATAACAAGTAGCAAGGAATCTTTCATTAAATAAGAAAAAGAGAGACGTTAATAATATTACTTTGCATAAATTATTTTTTTTAGCTATATTTGGATATACCAAACCATCTGTATATGAAACTACCAGACATTAGGTTGATCATCTCTTTTTTTATTTTTTTGTCCATCTTTTACTGTTGCGTACAAAAAGGGACTCCGTTTTCGTTCACTACACCCGAAGAGGAAGAGGTCAGTCTCGTAATTCCTCCGGGATTTGAAGAGCAGCGCACCGCAAGCCCGTGGAAGAAATTGGATAAAGATCTTAAAAACTATTTTTCAGCATACGTTTGCAACGCCGATAATCCCGAGGAAATTATGGAATTGTATTTCAACTTAAGAGAATATTCCGATATTAACACAAAAAAATGGCAGAGAAAACCGGAGAATCGGGAACTGTACGACTATATAGAATATCCCGACAGTAATTTTATTTGCGTACTACAAGTCGAATATATATCCGACCCGTATATACTTTCTTTAGGGATAAATAATGGTGTAGATATTCATTATGCCGATCTGTATCTTCAGAAAAATATTTTGGATATTCTACTTTACTTCCCTCATGACAGCCTTATGACCGAACGGGCTAAAACTGTAATGGACGACATTGTAAAAAGCATCAAAATCAAAAAGAAATGAAGCATTATTATCCTACCTTATCCATCGTTATAGGTTTATTTCTTTTATCTCTTATCGGTTGTCGGGAAAAAGGAACTCCGTTTTCGTTCACTACGCCCGAAGGAGAAGAGGTCAGTCTTGTAATTCCTCCGGGGTTTGAAGACCAGCGCACCGCAAGCCCGTGGAAGAAATTGGATAAAGATCTTAAAAACTATTTTTCAGCATACGTTTGCAATGCCGATAATCCGGATGAAATTATAGAGTTGTATTTTTATTTAGAAGAAGATATCAATAACAGTACAAAAAAGTGGCGGAGAAAACCGGAAAATCGGGAACTATATGATTATATAGAGTATCCCGACAGTAATTTCATTTGTGTAGCTCGAATCGAATATTTTAACGACCCTTACAGTTTATATTTGTCCGGAGGCGATGATTTCCCTCCGGACAGCCATTCGGCAGACCTTCACCTACAAAAACAGACATTCGATATTTTTATGTGCTTCCCTCATGACAGCCTTATGACCGAGCGGGCTAAAACAGTAATGGACGACATTGTAAAAAGCATCAAAATCAAAAAGAAATGAAGCATTATTATCCTACCTTATCCATCGTTATAGGTTTATTTCTTTTATCTCTTATCGGTTGTCGGGAAAAAGGAACTCCGTTTTCGTTCACTACGCCCGAAGGAGAAGAGGTCAGTCTTGTAATTCCTCCGGGGTTTGAAGACCAGCGCACCGCAAGCCCGTGGAAGAAATTGGATAAAGATCTTAAAAACTATTTTTCAGCATACGTTTGCAATGCCGATAATCCCGAGGAAATTATGGAATTGTATTTCAACTTAAGAGAATATTCAGACATTAACACAAAAAAATGGCAGAGAAAACCGGAAAATCGGGAACTATATGATTATATAGAATATCCCGACAGTAATTTTATTTGCGTATTACAAGTCGAATATATATCCGACCCGTATATACTTTCTTTAGGAATAAATAATGGTGTAGATATTCATTATGCAATCATGTATCTTCAAAAAAACTCCTTGGATATTCAACTTTATTTTCCTCATGACAGCCTTATGACCGAACGGGCTAAAACTGTAATGGACGACATCGTAAAAAGCATCAAAATCAAAAAGAAATGAAGCATTATTATCCTACCTTATCCATCGTTATAGGTTTATTTCTTTTATCTCTTATCGGTTGTCGGGAAAAAGGAACTCCGTTTTCGTTCACTACGCCCGAAGGAGAAGAGGTCAGTCTCATAATTCCTCCGGGATTTGAAGACCAGCGCACCGCAAACCCGTGAAAAAAAATATTCTCAGAAAGAGACCTTATCGGAGAAGAACATTATATAGCCTCTTATATTTATCAAGGTAAAGATACGAATGAAATTATTGAATTATATTTTTCTTTAAAAAAAGATCCGGGCACTGCAAAAAAGTGGCAGAGAAAACCGGAGAATCGAGAGCTGTACGACTATACAGAGTATCCCGACAGTAATTTCATTTGTGTGGCACGGATCGAATATTTTAACGACCCTTACAGTTTATATTTGTCCGGAGGCAATGAATTTCCTCCGGACTGCCATTCGGCAGACCTTCACCTACAAAAACAGACATTCGATATTTTTATGTGCTTCCCTCATGACAGCCTTATGACCGAACGGGCTAAAACAGTAATGGACGACATTGTAAAAAGCATCAAAATCAAATAACCGATTCATTTTTTATATTTATCGCATCATATCATAAAACAGCGTATTTACATTTGCTTTCATAATTCACTTAACTAAAAAAATAATCAGTTTATGAAAGATCGTATTACATGGGTTCCTTCACTACTCACAGGCGAACTTATTCCTAAAAAAACATCCGTTTGGGATCTGGATGACGAGGAAAATGAAGAAAGAAACGACAGAAGACAAGCATCTCTCATGGAAACAACACCTTACTCCCGCCCTAAAAATTATGAAGCAAATACCCGAATTTTCCAACCACCGATCACACCCGGGTCCGTTCTTCCGTATCCGTTTAACCGGATAATGCAAAATGTGGAAAAAAGAATACCTCAAAAGAATCCGACAAAACAAACGCAAACACAATACGGCAAATTCAACTTGCCGATAACCGCCCCGAACGCTCCGCGCGACAGCATTTCCGACCCCGATTTCCTTCGCATTATCGAACCATATCTGACTTCAAACCCGACAGGATTAAGTGCGGATACTCTCCGATCGATATCCCGGTCAGATAAAGATATAGAATACGGAACTGTTGTCCGACAATACAATACATCCGGCAACGGCCATTCATTCGAATTGAAAGCCGATCCGATCACGAAAGGACAAGCGCCATACGTAAAAAACGGATTCCTTTATCATCCGTGGAACGGTGACATGGATAACCTATCGGATACGGAAACAACGGGCTTTATCCATACGCATCCCGGTCCCCGTCCATCCTCTCCTTCCCCGGGAGATATGTGGGTATTCGCAGAGTCTCAAAAAGACCGCAAAAATACAAATAATTCATTGATGGCCACTTTTACTCCCGATACCGAATATTACATAACGATAGAAGATCAGGAGAAAATGATTCAAGCTATAAATAAAGGAAGTTTAAAAAACGCAAACAGAGACTTTCATATAGACCAAAAGAAACACAAACCTCAAGAACAGAATTTTATACAACGCTATTTAAAAAATGAAGGCTTAAAAGGAGTTTTCGGAATATATCGTCGTTGTTACCGAAACGGAAAACTCGACGGATTTGAAAAAGCAGTGCTGGACGAGAATGGAGAGTATCGTTGGAAGCCGATAAAAGGACAATACAATATTGTTCCTAAAACATCATTTGAATAAAAGCCCGTTTAAATTTTCCGATAAGAAAATATTATCGGGTCAGATTTAGAACCTATCTAAATTTTCCAACAAAAATATGATCAGCTCATCTTTGCGTTTTCTTCCGGTCTTTTTCCCATTTTCCCTTGTCAGATAGTTTGCTATCTGACAAGGGAAAACAGAAAAATAACCTCGAAAGAAACTTTCAAAACTGACCCGAGTAAAACTTAGACAGCTTCTATATGGATCGACACGATAAAACATATCGAATTTTCCGGCCGAGAGAACAATATATAACCGACTTCACCGATAACAGGAACAAAAAACCGGAAGCTAATAAATGATAAACAGTTACTAACTTCCGGTTTTTCACCTTCATATCTTACTTATCGATCAAGGTCTTCTTTCATTCCTCAACTCTAACATGATGAACAATCAATCCCGATTAGAAAAATATTTCATAAATTGTACCCGCTCATAATACGATTGGTCGGGAACATTCTTAAAATTAAGCAATCCTTTAAATTCTCCTATTGTCTTAAAGCCCTGACTTTGCATCCACTCTTCAAGAATAGTAAGCATCTGCATAATAATACCGTTTCCATGCTGATATAAGACAGAACAAAGTTCTACAGCCGAAGCCCCTGCCAGCAAAGCTTTAATTACCGCTTCCGGCTCATGAACTCCGGTAGAAGCCGCCAAAGACAAATTAGGAATTTGTCCCGACACGATTCCGATCCATCGCATCGTATTGCTAAAATCAGAAGAACTGCTGAATACCGTTCCAGAGGTAAATTGCATTTTATGTATATCAATATCAGGCTGATAGAAGCGATTGAACAATACCACACCATCTGCATTATTTGCTTTCAGTTGGTTGACGACCGCTACAATATTGCTGAAACGTTGTCCCATTTTTACCGTAACCGGGATTTTCACCGCATTTTTAATCGCTTTCAAAATATCGGTATGCAGCTTTTCATATTCACCGGGTTTCTCGTCTAATACCGTCGCTATTTTTAAAATATTAATCTCTATCGCATCTGCTCCGGCTGCCTCCATATCACGTGCAAAAGATACCCAACTCCCATTATCATAACAATTAATACTGGCAATAATCGGTATCGAACACGAAGCTTTGGCTTCACGTATCAACGTCAGGTACTCCTCTATCCTATGCGACCGCACATAATTTTGCACATAATCATACGCTTCGGGATAATCCGCCGAATGATACAAAACATGATGTGCTTGATCAAGTATCTGCTCCTCAAAAAGAGACTTCAAGACAACAGCTCCTGCCCCGGCCTTTTCAAGATCCTTAATTTTATCTATATTATTTGTTAACCCTGAACTTGCGACAATGAGAGGATTACGCAATGTAAGTCCGGCATATGCAGTCTGTAGTGTTTCCATATAATGGTAAGTTTAGATTTTTAATATACTCTTTCCCCGAAAATACGACTTCCCACGCGTACCAGCGTACTTCCGGCTTTTACCGCCAAAGGATAGTCATCGGACATCCCCATAGAGATTTCACAAAACGAACTATCTTCGGGAAAATAGTCTTTCTTTATTTCATCAAAAAAACTACGGAGTGATAGAAACTCCGATTCTATTTGTTTACAATCATTTGTAAATGTAGCCATTCCCATTACTCCGCAAAATCGCACATGGTGAAGATCTTTCCATGCTCCCGACCGGAGATAGTCACGGCACTCCTCAAAAGAAAAACCGAATTTACTTTCTTCTCGGGCAATGTGTATTTGCAACAAACATGAAACCACACGCCCGACATTTTCCGCCGCCTTATTTATTTCTTGCAGCAATTTAGGACTATCGGCACTATGTATCATAGAAACAAACGGTACGATCTGCTTCACCTTATTCGTTTGCAAATGTCCTATGAAATGCCACTCTATATCCTCCGGCAGAACAGGCTTTTTAGAAAGCAATTCTTGCACTTTACTCTCTCCGAAAAGTCGTTGACCGGCATCATATGCCTCCCGTATCATCTCTACCGGATGAAATTTGGAGACAGCAACCAATCTCACTCCCGAAGGAAGAGTTTGCTTTACCCGCTCTATATTTTCTGCAACAATATTCATATCTAAGATTCTGCAACAGGAGGAAGGTCTTCATCTTCAGCCGCATAGGGATATATGTCCATAATAGACGTTTCGTTAATAGCAGCTATTTCGAAGTCGGCCATAGTACCTTTCATCCCTTCCAACAGGTTTTCCAAAGCTTTCTGTAAGTCCTGTGCCTGCACGAGCATATAACTCGCTGTCCGCTTCTCCGCACCGCTCTTTTCGTCGAGCGTAATAAAATTGACTTTGCATTTAAACCACTTATCGCCCGTCTCATCAAAAAATAACTCGCTGATATTGGCTCTCTTAATATTAGCGACAGAAAAATCGCCCGAAATAAAAGGTGTCATTTCCTTTATAATGCGAGCTTCGGCTTCGGTAAAAGAAAGAGCATCGACCATATAAGGTTCGGTAACTTTCTTCTGCATGCCGTTCTCCATCATTTTATCGTATTTTACTTTACATTCAAACCAAGTACTCATTTTATTTACCTCGTTCATTAATTATTATCTGCAAATACGAGAAAATATCAAAATCTTCTGTATCGTATAGCAAAGATACGATTTTCGATTGAATTTACAGACAGATACAAAAATTAAAGTATCAAGTAAGATTTTTTAATACAGAATCTCTTATATTTGTATAAAATGAAATAAATCGGAATACCCTAATCCGGCAATAATCAAAATTACATTACCCTATCAATTGGATAGCGGAGAACAAACCCTAATGCACATTCATTCCCTTACAGGGCAATTGTTAAAAGCAATACAAATCGATTATAATTTTGACAAAATAGAATTAGATGTATCTGATTTTAACGCAGGAGAATATATTTACGAATATAAAGGCATCAGTAATAAATTTAATGTAAAATAGGACTGTTTAGATACAAAAATCTCATAAAACAGGAACATTCAGTAAATAGTATAAAATTAGCCAACTAATTCATACACAAAGTATT
>OGEN01000472.1_pt1 | contig 45781 bp, 56 predicted proteins | sample 1570671 | NCBI WGS metagenome assembly OGEN01 (sample SAMEA2582128, study PRJEB24529) | metagenome | biome: Human gut stool | place: China | collected 2011 | reverse complement strand
TGGGGCTCAGGATGAGTCTGCGGGGCCGGAAGTGGAAACTGCGGGAAACGCAGAGGCCGGAGCTGTGCAGGTTGAGGCGGAAGCAGAAGGCTCACCTGTGACAGAGGTACAGGCGGAAGCGGAAGAGACTGCGGCGGAGGAGCCTGCAAGGGAAGTTTTCACCGGCTACTCTGACAGCGACTACGATGTTCTTCTACGGATCGTGCAGGCGGAAGCTGGAAACTGTGACATGGAAGGCCGTGTCATGGTGGCGAACGTGATCTTAAACCGTGTGGAGAATGACTCATTCCCGAACACGATCACGAAAGTTGTCTACCAGAAACACCAGTTTTCACCGGTGTCCAACGGCTCCATCAAGAGATGCAGGGTCACAGCCGAGACGGTGGAGGCCGTAGGGCGGGCGCTCTCAGGTGAAGACCTGACGGACGGTGCCCTGTATTTTATGAACCGGCATGCGTCATCAAAAAAGAACGCCAGCTGGTTTGACAGACATCTGGAATTCCTGTTTAAACATGGAAATCACGAGTTTTTCCGGTAAACTCCGGGTCAGATAAAAAGGATAAGGGAAAGGCGGCATGTGCCAGAACCGTAAAAAAGCGGTTCTGGTGGGTGCCGCTTTTTTGCAGTTGCAGATCTGAAATAGAATACAGGTGATATATTCTGTCGGTTTGAAAACGAAAAGTCGATAGCCATGGAAAATAGTGGAGGTTGGCGGAAGGGCAGTACAGGATTTTATAATTGACATTTAAATGGGGGCATGGGATAATAAAACTCATGAAATTGGAAATACGTGAAAGAGGAAAAATGATGAAGTTAAAAAGAGTATTTTTTGATCTTGACGGCACACTGACGGATTCCATGCCAGGGATCACGAGGGGTGTTCAGTATGCGCTGAAACATTACGGCATCCATGTGGATGACCTTTCGGTCTTGAAACCGTTTGTGGGACCGCCGCTCTTCGACAGCTTTAAGAGATATTATAATTTTTCAGATAAGGACGCAAATGATGCGATCTATGTGTTCCGGGAATACTACGATGTGAAAGGCTGGATGGATAATGCGCCGTTCGATGGCGTGGAAGATATGTTAAAGACCTTAAAGGAGGCTGGCCTCGAACTCTATGTGGCAACATCGAAGCCGGAGGAGACCGCAAAGAAAGTCCTGGAATATTTCCAACTGACAGAGTATTTTAAATTTATCGGCGGCGCGTCCATGGATGAAGCGCGTGTGAATAAGGACGATGTGATCCGCTATGTCCTGGAAGAAAACTGCATCAGCGAGGAGGAGAAGCCTTCCGTGATCATGGTGGGTGACCGGGAACATGATGTATACGGTGCGAAGAAAACGGGACTTTCCGTGATCGGCGTGCTTTACGGATATGGAAGCCGTGAAGAACTCCAGAGCGCCGGGACAGATTACCTCTGTGAGACACCGGAGGAGACAGCAAAGCTCTTAAAAGGTATGATGTAAAAAAAGATCAGCCGATATTTGGGATGCTTTGTCTGTGTTAAAGACAAGACAGACAGTACAGCAGGGATCGAAGATCCGGTTTACAGCTATGTCGGGAGTTGTAATTATGAGTCGCAGAAAAATACATGACACCAGGAAATGGAACTTGAAAAATGATCCGTGATGCGCTATAATAGTTCTCAGTTAAAGGGAATGTGATTCCTGGGATGTTCGACACTCCTGTCTATTTTGAACCTACATTTTGACATACGGGATTCCTATATTCTTGAACGGATGTCAGGCCTCCAAAGAGTGGAAGGCAGATGTTTAAGTGCGGATGCCCACCTAGCATTGCTAGGCGTCAATTATTCAGGAAACGGCATTTTGGGATTGCGAAAGATAAAAAAGCAGCGAGAGATCGCTGCTTCTTTTCATATAGTGGGATATAACATGGCGTTATTTTACATGGATGAACGACGCATGATTTCCGCGCATGACGGGGGTTTAGATTTCGCAAATGCTCTTTTCTAAACATGGGAAGTATGATATTATGGGTGCAAACAGGTTTCGATACATATGATATGAATGGAAGAAACAACTGCAAAGGAGAAACTTTTTTATGAAAAATGAACGGTTCGAACGATACATTTACATGGGGGTGACGGCAATCCTGGTACTGATCGCAGCGGTGTTTGTCGTCTTTCTGTTTCTGGAGAGGAATGCAGTGTTTGCCTTTCTGGGAAAAGTGCGGTTTGTCCTGGCACCGGTGATCTACGGCGCTGTACTTGCTTTTTTAATGTCTCCGGTCTATAACTGGTGCTACAATACAGTCGTGTATGTGCACGATGACGACAAGAAAAAAGAGGACGAGGAAAAGAAGATCGCGCCAAAGAAACGGTTCAAGAGTGAATCCTTCGGCAATTTCCTTGGAAAAGCCGTTGGAACAGTGATAAGCCTTGCGTTTCTGATCGTGGTGGTCGTAAGCCTTTCCAGCATGATCATCCCGCAGCTCTATTCCAGTATCGTGGGGATCATCAACATGATGCCGGTTTATTTCCAGAACGTGTATGACTGGCTGACGGAATTCTTCGTGAACAACCCGCCGGTGGAGCAGGCAATCTTAAATATTTACGAGCAGTCGGCCCAGTATTTTCAGAGCTGGATGGAGACGGACTTAATGTCGAATCTCTCCAATTTCCAGAACTTCCAGAATATTGAGAAGATTGTCGGCGGCGTATCCAGCGGAGTCATGAATGTGATCACGCTGACAAAAAACATGCTGATCGGATTGATCGTTATGATCTATCTGTTAAATATCAAGGAATCCCTATCAGCGCAGGGAAAAAAATTTATTTATTCCGTTCTTCCACTGAAAGCGGCCAATATCGTTGTGGCTGAATTCCAGTTTATTAAAAAAGCGTTTTCCGGCTTTATTATCGGAAAACTGATCGATTCCCTGATCATCGGAATTCTCTGCTTTATCCTGATGCATCTGTTTAAGCTGCCGTATGAGCTGCTGATCAGCGTGATCATCGGAGTGACGAATGTGATACCGTTCTTCGGACCATTTATTGGAGCAGCTCCGTGCGCGATCCTCGTATTCCTCATCAGTCCGAAACAGTGTCTGTACTTTATTGGGCTGATCCTTGTGCTTCAGCAGTTTGACGGAAATATTTTAGGACCGAAGATCCTGGGAAATTCCACAGGTGTTTCCAGCTTTGGTGTACTGTTTTCGATCCTGCTGTTCGGCGGATTGTGCGGATTTGTGGGAATGATCATTGCGGTTCCGTTGATGGCAGTCATCATTCATATTTATAATCAGATTCAGGAATATCTCCTTTCAAAGAAGAGTCTGAGCATAAAAGAAGAGGACTATGTAAATCTGAAGCGGATCGACGAACAGAACGGCGAGTATAAAAAACACGGTGACGAACAGTAGCTGGTTCTGGTCGGGAAAGGAATTATGAACGAGAGAAGGAAACTGATAAACTGGATGGCGGGAGTCACGACGTTCATCGTGGTTCTGCTGATCGTGATCGTACTTCTGGACAGGGAAGAGGATGGAGTCTCCCTGGCATCGGCATCCCGGACGGTGGCACTGACACTGGAGTCGGGGGATGGAATTCTTGAAAATGCGCCGGAGACGTCGAATTTTGATGAAGATCTATCGGACCAGTGGTATGTGAAATATATGGACTACCTCTATGGTCAGGGATATCTTGACAGCGGATCGGTCAAAGCGGACGAGCGGAGCGCTACGTCCGCAGTTACATACGCGGTTCTTTCAGACTGGGCAAAAAAGGCATCGGAAGAGGGAAAAGGGGAAACAGATGCGCTCCTTTCTTATGTGGATTCCGGTGACCGGGCGAAAAAGGCGGTCTCCAGTGAGAATTTCTGGAAGTTCTATGACGCGTTCCGCGCGGCGGTGGATCCGGACAGAGCTGTGGCCGAGGTGGAGACGGACCTTTACGGAACACCGGACAATGTGGATGGTGCGCCTGCATGGACAGCCTACACGAGGGACGGTATTTTTCAGTTTGAGGGACTTTACCTCGACGGATATATTGATCAGAAGATCCGGTTTCTGGTGAGAGACGATGAGATCTTAAAGGTGGAGGAGATGGTCTCGGACGAGATCGTCTACAAGAATGCCTGGATCTCGGGATTCTCTGGAAAGACAGTGACGGTCTTTATCGGAAATATCCAGAGGGAATTTCCGGTAAAGGGAGTTTTAAAGGATGAGAGCGAGATCTCCGGTCAGATCGGAGATCTGTACTTAAAGGGCGGAACCCCAAAACGACTGGTGCTGAAGAAAGAGAAGATCACCGGAACGGTCCTTGCGGTCCGCGACACAGAGATTGAGATCGACGGCTACGGCAGCGTGCCGCTGGCGGATCAGTTTAAGATCTATCGGACCTACGGTGTTCTCAGGGAACAGCAGAAGAAGGATATTCTCGTCGGCTACCACATGCAGGAATTTGTGGTGGCGGATGGAAAGATCTGTGCGGCCCTGACGACGGAGAAACCGGATATCGACATGATCCGCGTGCTTATCATGACGAACGGATTTAAGTCACTGTTCCATGATACGATCACACTTTCCTGCGACTCCATGGCAGTGTTGGAGTACGGAGATGAGAAGGATGCAAAGACGGAGTCCATCGCAGCAGGGGAGACGGTGACGATAAAACCGGGAGATTCAAGGGTCGCAAGTGGGCGTCTCACATTCCGTTCCGCAAATGAAGGCGGAATGATCACGGTACACAGTCTGGAGCGCGCTCAGGGAATGCCCGTCTATCCGGGACATATGGAGATCACGGAGGAGAGCGACGGCCTGCTTCTCTTAAACGAGGTGGATCTCGAGGAATATTTAAAGCGGGTGACACCGAGCGAGATGCCGCCGACTTATGAGCTGGAGGCGCTGAAGGCCCAGGCGGTCTGTGCGAGAACCTACGCATGGAGGCAGATTCAGGGCAATGCCTACTCGACCTACGGTGCCCATGTGGATGACAGCACGAATTTCCAGGTGTACAACAACACGCTGACCTTCGATTCCACGGATACCGCTGTGAATGAGACCTTTGGTCAGCTTCTGGAATACAACGGGGATCCCATCGAGGCGTTCTATTACTCCACATCTGACGGGCATGGAACCGACGGAAGTGTGTGGGGAGCGGATGCGTCCAACACGCCGTACCTCAGGGCAGTCACGATCAACAACAAGGCGAAGAAGCTGGATCTGACATCCAACGAGGCCTTTGAGAGCTTTATCAAGGACGAGAACACAGATGCCTACGACTCTGACTTCCCGATGTTCCGTTGGAACACGAAGACCACCAGCACGATCCTGGACGAAAAGATCGGCGGGGTCGGCAGGATCACGGGACTTACGATCACATCCAGGGGAGCGGGTGGATACGCGAAGACCCTGAAGGTCGTTGGAACGGAAGGTTCCAAGACATTTTCCGGGCAGAGCAGGATCCGCAGCATTCTCGGAAATGTATCACTTGTATACAACAGGAAAGACGGTTCCACATCTACGGGATGGGATACGCTTCCCAGCGGTTTCATCTATATCGAGAACAACGGAACCGATGAAAATCAGGTGACGACCTTCACAATCTACGGAGGCGGCTTCGGACACGGTGTCGGCATGAGCCAGAATGGTGCCCAGGGCATGGCAAAGCAGGGAAAGACCTGCCAGGAGATTTTAAAGTTCTTCTATGACGGGTGCGGGCTGATGGATATCAGTGAAGTGAATTAATGGAATATGAAAAATAAACAGCTCTGTGCAGCAGTTAAATGGAAAAGTGGATTTCGTTTGGCAGCGGTGCAGGGCTGTTTCGATCTTGAATAAGTCTGGGACAGGAAGTGGGAGAGTTCTTACCAAGGAAAGAAAAGGAAAAAGCCCGTGGAAGCATGTTTTCACGGGCTTTTGCTTTTGTTGAAGAGTTTTGTTAAAATTCGCGGTTATGGGTGATAATACCAAACTTACTTTCTGTACAGGTATTTCGGCACCCCGTTCTCCATCACGCGCTTCGGCTCGCCCTGGATCAGCGGGAGAGCGTAAGCTGAGAAGTCATCGGTGATATCGTTTCCTGCCGCGTTGATCCATTCCTTTGGGAATTTCTTTTCCTGATTGCAGATGAGGCTTACATCCTCCGGTGTGCAGTGCATCTTGTACGGCATGTCGGAGTCACGCTTGAAGGCGATCATCTTCTTTGTCTCCCCGGCGAGAACTGCCTTCACACCGGCAGCGCCTGCCATGGCAGCTTCCTCGATATCCGTCTCAGATACCATCATGCCGCTGCAGCGCTGGTTGACATTTAACTCGATGGAGCGGACTTTCACGCCGAACTTGTCGCGGACAAAGCTTTCCAAGACCTCACCGCAGCCGGTGAGCATCTTGTGACCGAAGGAATCGAGCTTCGCTGCGTCGGAGTACTCGCAGACAAAGGTGCCGCCCTCATCGGCAATTCCCTCGGAGACGCAGGCAACGAGGTTCGGGGATTTCTTGAATGCAGCGTCCAGGTCATTATAGAACTGCTCTAAGGAGAACGGAGTCTCCGGGAGGTAGATAAGGCATGGGTTGTCACCCTCATATTTTCTTGCAAGCCTGGAAGCAGCGGTGAGCCATCCTGCGTGGCGTCCCATGATCTCGACGATGGTGACGGATCTCTGCTGATAGACGGAGGCGTCGAGGACGATCTCGCGGACGGTGGAGGCAACATACTTTGCGGCGCTTCCGAAGCCCGGTGTGTGGTCGGTGAGGACAAGATCGTTGTCGATGGTCTTCGGGATTCCGATGAATTTCACATCGCTTCCAATCTTCTCCGCATAGCGGGAGAGCTTGTCCACGGTATCCATGGAGTCGTTTCCGCCCACATAGAGGAAGTATCCGATGTTCATCTCACGGAAGTTATCGAAGATCGCAGGGTAAACTTCACTGTCTAAATCTGCCGGAAGTTTATAACGGCAGGAACCAAGGTATGCGGCCGGAGTGAGCTTTAAGAGCTCAAGTTCCTTGTCAGAGAGGTCCGTGGAAAGGTCCATCACATGGTCAGCGAGGAATCCCTCGATTCCGTTGATCATTCCGAGAACATGTCCGTCCGCGCCGGATTCCCTGAATGCTTTTACCGCACCATAAAGGCTCGCGTTGATGACGGCGGTAGGTCCGCCGGACTGTCCGATTACAAGATTTTTCATGATTTCTGTATTCTCCAATCTGAATGTATTCCGTAAGCTTATTATAAAAAAATGTGTATGGAAAATCAATGATGAATGTATAAAAACGGAAAAACGGGCAATCCTATGACCAGTACAAAAGAAAAAGATTAATACTTATCCTCCCCTTTTTAGTACCCTGTTCGCTGCCCCTATAGAGACAGCGGGCGGGGTACTTTTTGAATGAAAATCAGAAAAAAGGAGAAGATAAAAGGCGGGAAGCGCAGAAAAAACTTTTGCGTTCAAAATATTTGAATGGAAAGCTTGACAAAGCCCGTGGAAAGGATTACTATCAAAAGCAGCAATATAGTTATGAAAACTACATGATACGGAATGTAGAAATGAAATAAACAGGAAAGGAAACCAGAAACGATGAGCAAAAAAGGATGGAAAGCCGGAGCAGTTCTGGCGGCCGGAGCTGGAATCACAGCGGTACTCGCGGCGAAGAAGCGCGGAAACATGGAAATGGATAAGATGAAAAAGACTTCCCATGGAAGCAGATCCGATTACCGCAACACAGAACTCGGAAAACATGATAAGAACAGCAAGGGAATCTACTACACAAACGGAAACTACGAAGCGTTCGCCCGCCCGGAGAAGCCGGCGGGAATCGAGGAGAAGTCCGCGTACCTTGTGGGAAGCGGTCTCGCATCCCTGGCGGCGGCATGCTTTCTCGTCCGCGATGCCCAGATGCCGGGAAAGAACATCCACATCTTAGAGGCCATGGATATCGCCGGAGGTGCCTGCGACGGAATCGATGATCCGACAAGAGGATATGTGATGCGCGGCGGCCGCGAAATGGAGGATCATTTCGAGTGCCTCTGGGATCTGTTCCACAGCATCCCGTCCCTGGAGGTTCCAGGCGCGTCCGTTCTCGATGAGTATTACTGGTTAAACAAGCATGACCCGAACTATTCTCTCTGTCGTGCCACAGAGCGCCGCGGCGAGGATGCCCAGACGGACGGAAAGTTTGGTCTGAGCCAGAAGGGCAGTATGGAGATCATGAAGCTCTTCTTCACGAAGGATGAGGATCTCTATGACAAGACCATCGAGGATGTGTTCGATGATGAGGTATTCGGCTCCCAATTCTGGCTTTACTGGAGAACCATGTTCGCCTTTGAAAACTGGCACAGCGCCCTGGAGATGAAGCGGTACTTCCAGAGATTTATCCACCATATCGGCGGCCTTCCGGACTTCTCCGCTCTGAAATTCACCCGCTACAACCAGTACGAATCCCTGATTCTGCCGATGCAGAAATACCTGGAGGCGGCAGGCGTGGAGTTTCGGTTCGGCACAGAGGTCACAAACGTCCGCTTTGAGATCACGGACGGAAAGAAGACGGCCCGCGCTATCGAGTGCCGCACGAAGAACGGGGACACGGAGATCCCGCTGACGGAAAAGGACCTTGTGTTTATCACAAACGGAAGCTGTACAGAAGGGACGATCTACGGTGACCAGAACCATGCGCCGGTGGGTGACGCGGAAGTGAGAAGCAGCGGCTGCTGGAGCCTCTGGAAGAAAATTGCAGCACAGGATCCGTCCTTCGGTCATCCGGAAAAATTCTGCTCCGATATCGAGAAGACGAACTGGGAGTCTGCGACGGTCACCACCGCAAATGAAGAGATCATCGACCAGATCAAGAAAATCTGCAAGCGCGACCCGAGGACAGGCAAAGTTGTTACCGGCGGTATCGTGAGCTGCCGCGATTCCAAGTGGCTTTTGAGCTGGACCATCAACCGCCAGGGACAGTTCAAGAATCAGAAGAAGGACGAGGTGTGTGTATGGGTATACAGCCTGTTCACCGATGTCCCGGGCGACTATGTGAAGAAACCCATGAAGGAGTGTACCGGTAAGGAGATCACCGCCGAGTGGCTGTATCATCTCGGAATCCCGGTGGAGGATATCGAGAGACTATCAGGAGAAGAGTGCAACTGCACACCGACCATGATGCCGTATATCACCGCATTCTTTATGCCGAGGTCTGCCGGAGACCGCCCGGATGTAATTCCGGACGGTTCTGTAAATGCCGCTTTCCTTGGACAGTTTGCGGAGACTCCGAGAGATACGATCTTTACCACAGAGTATTCTGTCCGTACCGCCATGGAGGCAGTATACGGGCTCTGTGGAGTGGACCGCGGTGTGCCGGAGGTATGGGGCAGTGTCTATGATGTGAGAGAGCTCCTGGACAGCACGGTGAAACTCATGGACGGAAAGTCCCCGCTTGAGATGAAGCTTCCGATGCCGTTTGAGATGTTGAAAAAGCCGCTGCTCCGAAAGATCGATAAGACGATCATTGGAAAACTTCTGCGGGATCACGATGTCCTTAAGGACTGGATGTTGTAGAGGCGTGGTGCGCGAATAAAATGGATATATGAGAATATAATGAAAATGCCGGAAATGGGAAGCTGCCTGTTTCCGGTATTTTTATGCCTGAATATGCTGAGATTTTTTGCGAAAAGGGGAGATCCGCTGTACTTTCTGTTTTCTTCCGCTTTGTTTTAAGAATTCGTAAGGGAAAAGAAATGGATTCCTTTGAGTGTATGCGGTAAGATAAGGATGTAAAAAGAAATAGTCCTGATACAGGTGAATTTCAGCTGCAAAGGGAAACAGAACATGAATGCCGCATGTCTGACGCAAATAAAATCGAGAGGTTATAAAAATTGATAAAGAGGGGGAAAGTATGAGAAAATATGGATTATATCTTCTGATCGCGGTGAGTCTCATGACTGGCTGCCAGAAAAAAGATATAGTGACGGTGGATACGGCAGCGGAGACGACACAGGAGAGCAGCGAGACAGGACTCAAGGCGGAAAGTGAGCCGGAAAGCACGGCGGAGAACTTGTCGGGCACAGATCAGAACGGGAATACGGACGTGGATGCCAGGGCGGACCGTCTCGCCCCAATCCCCATCGCGGTAAACGGGGAATATGACGGGGAATGGGATGACGCAGACCAGACTCCGATCATCACATCACGCTGTGACAAGGTTTATGTTCAGGGGGACGGATATGACGCACTGAAGCAGTCACTCACTTCCCTGAATAAAAAGCTGGTCAGCCAGAATAAAGAGGAGTATGCCTCCTATAAAAAAGAAGCTGAGGATATGCGGAACAATTACCCGGATATGAAGCAGTCATATGTCTGCAATTATGAATTTAATCCAGTCCGCTTCGACCATACGGTCGTCAGTATGTACTGGCTGAAATATTATGATCTGGGAGGTGCCCATCCCAGCTCTGTGACGGAATACCACAATTTCGATACGCAGACGGGAAAAGAGCTGGAACTTGGCGATGTGGTAAAAGATCTTCCGGGATTCCGGATATATGTGAAGGGGGAACTTTCTGACCAGAAAGAGGAGAAAGGATTATTCGAAGATTATGAAACGACCGTGGACAGTCTGTTTGCGGGGACAGATGGATATGGGCTGCTGGAATGGTGCATCACAAGAACAGGTGTGCGCATTCATTTTGACCAGTATGTTATTGCCTCATATGCGGCAGGAGCTGTTGAAGTGGAGGTTCCGTTTGCCGGAAATGAAGCGATGTTCCAGACAGACTATATAGGGAAAGCTTCAGAAGGCTGGGCAGAAAAGATCAGTCCCTGGGAGACTGTGACGTATGAGCACGAGGAAAACGATACTTCTGTGAGTTATCATTTTGATGATGCCGCAGACGGGTATGACACGAGAAATATCACGATCGAGCGGGAACAGGGTGGAAAGAAGAAAGAATTCACGATGGAACTCTATGGACAGCCCCAGTACGGCTGGATCGTCATGACAGATGACGGGCACCCATATCTCTACACGGAGATCCAGAGTGAGAATGACTGGAGGACCATGGAAGTCTTTGACCTGAAGGGAGAAGAGATCCGCCATGTTGGTACATCGAATGACAGTCCTCATGGCGCCCTGTTAAATGATCCGGATGGATTTTACCTTACCCGCAGAGTGGATGCCCTGGGAACATATGACGCTTACCGGAAATTCCATGTGGGTGAGAGCGGGATGCCGGTGGCAGAGAATGATGTGTATACAAAAGTCAATGTCTGCGATTCGAAGGAGGATGAGGCGGCTCTGGTATCCACGAGGGAGCTTCCGGTGACAGTCTTTGACGCGGACGGCAGCGGGAAAGAGGAAAAGCTTCCTGCCGGAACAAGGTATTATGTCCGGGCAACGGATTTGGAAAGTTTTGTGGACATGGAGCTCTCCGATGGACGCAGATGCCGTCTGGCGGTGGGAAAGTCGGATAAAGGCTGGGGATTCGAGATCGACGGGGTGTATGAAGAGGATTGTTTTGAATTTATCCCGTATGCCGGATAAAAAGAATGTCTCCTGGTGGATTTCCACACCAAACGCGCTCACCTGTTGTGATCTGCATCTGTTCACGAACACGCATTCGGGAATGGCGGAATCCGAGAAAAACGTCGAAATGCATTGACAAAACATGTCCTCATGTTAAAATGGACTTATATGACGGTCTGTAGCTGCGAAAATACCGGGCAGTTACGATTATTAGAAAAAACAGGAGGGGGAACCAATGAAATTTTTCATTGATACAGCCAATGTGGATGAGATCCGCAAAGCAAATGACATGGGAGTGATCTGTGGAGTTACGACAAATCCGTCACTGATCGCAAAAGAAGGAAAAGATTATGTTGAGACTTTAAAAGAGATCGCATCTATCGTAGACGGACCGATCAGCGGTGAGGTAAAGGCGACAACAACTGACGCGGAGGGAATGATCGCAGAGGGACGTGAGATCGCGAAGATCCATCCGAATATGGTCGTAAAGATCCCGATGACGGTGGAAGGCTTAAAGGCGACAAAAGTGCTTTCTTCCGAAGGTATCAAGGTGAATGTGACCCTGATCTTCTCCGCAAACCAGGCACTTCTTGCAGCCAGAGCAGGCGCAGCTTATGTATCCCCGTTCGTAGGACGTCTCGATGATATCTCCCAGCCAGGTATCGATCTCATCGACACTGTTGCAGAGATCTTCGCTCTCCATGATATCGAGACAGAGATCATCGCGGCAAGCGTACGACACACCATGCATGTAACAGAGTGTGCACTTGCAGGCGCTGATATCGCGACGGTTCCGTATAAAGTAATCGAGCAGATGACACATCACCCGTTAACTGACCAGGGAATTGAGAAATTCCGCAAAGACTATGAAGCAGTTTTCGGCAAATAAGGGAAATTCATGAGGACGCCTCCGGGCGTCCTTTTTTTGCGCGCTTTTCTGTGATAAAGAGGTAGTGAAAAGAATAGAAAACGTGGAAAATTGCAAAGGAAAAAATTAAATAATATAAAAAATATATAAACAATACAAACAACAATAAACAGAATATAAAGAGAAAGGAAACAAAAATAAATGGAAACATCAGAAACAAAACAGAACAGGGCAGTATCTGCCGTTATCCAGACTGCAGTTATTCTGTTTGGTCTCACGGTCTACGCCGCGGGAGTCGTCCTCTTCATCCTGCCGTTGGACATGATCGCCGCGGGAACCACAGGACTTGGCCTTATGGCACAGCATTTCTTCGGGATTCCTCTTTCCGGCTTCGTGGCAGTCTTCAATATTATCATGTTCGGCCTCGGCTGGCTGGAGCTGGGGAAAAAATTTGCGGCGACGACCCTGCTTGCGACATTTTATTACCCGTTCATCCTTGACCGCCTGACCGCCCTGGCGGGAGACTTCGTATTCACAACGGATCCCATGCTCTGTGCCATCTTCGCTGGGATCATGATCGGATTCGCTCTGGGGTTCGTGATCCGCTCCGGTGCCTCCACCGGCGGCATGGACATCCCTCCGCTTGTCCTGCAGAAACGCTTTAAGGTTCCGGTATCTGTGTCCATGTACGTTTTCGATGTGGCGATCCTCTTATCCCAGCTTTTGTTCCGCGACCGGGAAAAGATCCTCTACGGGATTATCATGGTCATGGTCTACACCGTGATCTTGGACAAGATGCTCATGATGGGCAAAAAGCAGGTACAGGCGAAGATCATCAGCGAGAAATACGAGGAGATCAATATCGCAGTGCAGGAACAGCTTGACCGTGGAACCACATTATTCCAGATCGAGGGCGGGCACTTAAGAAAGACGTCCATGGCCGTCGTCACCGTAGTTTCCGGCAGGGAACTTCAGAAATTAAACCGCATCGTGATGGACATCGATCCGGAAGCATTCATGGTGGTTCACCAGGTCGGAGAAGTCCGCGGGCGGGGCTTTACTGAGATGAAACGTCATCTGGAAGCAGAAGGTTTAAAAAATTAACTGCATCACGAGACAGGCATTAGAAAAAAAGTTTCTTAAATTTTTCTGACGAAAAGGGATAAAAATGTTGCTAAGGCGGGGAAAAACTCCTTGAATTTTGCATCAAATCCGTTTATTATTACACTAGGCAGAAATTTGATTTTCGTCAATTTAAGGAATAATGGAGGACAGCAAAATGACAAAAACGTCGGCAATCAACAGAATTCATGAATTGCTTGATGACAACAGCTTTGTTGAGGTTGGTGCTTATATTACTGCCAGAAGCACTGATTACAACATGCAGTCTCAGGAAACCCCTGCAGATGGTGTTGTTACCGGTTATGGTACTATCAATGGCGCTCTCGTCTATGTGTACAGCCAGGACGCGTCCGTAATGGGCGGATCCATCGGCGAAATGCACGCAGAGAAGATCGAGAAGCTCTATAGTATGGCTATGAAAATGGGCGCACCCATTGTTGGTCTGGTTGACTGTGCAGGATTCAGACTCCAGGAAAGCATGGATGCCCTGGACGGCTTCGGCAAACTTTATGTCTGCCAGGCAATGGCATCCGGTGTGATCCCGCAGATCCAGGCTGTGTTTGGAAACTGCGGCGGCGGAATGGCTGTGGCATCTGAAATGGCTGATTTCACATTTATGGAACAGGACGCAAAAATGTTTGTGAATGCTCCGTTTGTAATCGCTGAGAACGATGCTGATAATTCCAGCGCTGAGTATCAGGCAAAAGAGACAGGAAACGTATGCGCGACTGGCTCCGAGAAAGAAATTTTCACAGAGATCAGAAACCTTGTTTCCATCCTTCCGGCTAACAACGAGGATGACATGTCTTACAGCGAATGTGAGGATGACTTAAACAGAATCTGCACAGACATCGAAAATTGCGCAGGCGATACATCCATCGCACTGTCCATGATCTCTGATGACAGCTTCTACATGGAAATGAAGAAGGACTACGCACCGGAGATGGTAACGGCATTTATCCGCTTAAACGGAGCTACCGTTGGCTGTGTTGCAAACCGCAGCGAAGTTTATACAGACGGCGAGAAGACTGCTACTTATGACGCAGCCCTTACCGCAGCAGGATGTGAGAAAGCAGCAGCATTTGTAAACTTCTGCAACGCTTTCGAGATCCCGGTACTTACACTCGTCAATGTAGATGGTTACAAGAACTGCAAATGCAACGAGAAGAAGATCGCGAAGGCGGCAGCACGCCTGACCTACGCATTCGCAAACGCTGACGTTCCGAAGGTAACTGTCGTTGTCGGCAAGGCAAACGGAACAGCAGGTCTTACCATGAACAGCAAGTCCATCGGTTCTGACATTGTATACGCATGGAAGAACGCGAAGATCGGTGTCATGGAAGCAGTACCGGCTGTGAAGATCATGTATGCTGACGAGATCACAAAGGCTGACAATGCGGCAGCCCTGATCAATGAAAAAGCAGCACAGTATAATGAGATGCAGGCAAGCGCACTTGCGGCAGCAAAGAGAGGATATGTAGACGATATCATCGAGGCTTCCGAGACAAGACAGCGTGTAGCTGCTGCATTTGAGATGCTGTTCACAAAAAGAGAGGATCGTCCGTCCAAAAAGCACGGAACGATCTAATATGAGGTGGCTGAAATATGAAACAGAGAATTAGAAGAATCTGGCTTGCACTCTGCATGGCAGTTTGCCTCTTCGCGCTTGCAGGATGCTCTGCAGCCGCTGACACCGCTGAAACAATCGATCCGCAGATCGAAATGGCGATGCAGTCCGGCTCCCAGCAGTACCTGGATCTGTTCAACCAGATGGATGATGCTTCCATCGAACAGGCCCTTGCAACAAGCGTAAAGAACAAAGATACTGTTATGGAGAATGCGTTAAAATCCTGGGATTCCATTAAGGATGACCTTGGCGCGTTCGTTTCCAGCGAGACAGCAGTCGTTACAAAAAGTGATGACGGCTATGTCGCAAGAATGAACACTGTTTACGAGAAGAGAGCGATGGAATTCACTCTGATCGCAGACGAGGACCTCAACAAGGTTGAGACAATTTCCTTCTCTCCGGTTTACACAACAGGCGAGAAGATGGCGAAAGCCGGAATGAATACCTTAATGGGTATGGGCGTTGTATTCGCAGTCCTGATCTTCATCAGCTGGCTGATCAGCATGTTCAAATACATCAACGTATTTGAGGCAAAGATGAAGGCAAAGAAGGCTGCAGCAGCACCGGCACCGGCGGCAGCACCGCAGGCAGCACCGGCAGCTCCGGCACCGGCTCCGACAGCAGCTCCGGCTGAGGAGGAGAACCTTACCGATGATACAGAACTCGTTTCCGTGATCACAGCAGCAATCGCAGCTTACGAGGGAAAAGAGACTGTTGACAACGGACTTGTAGTCCGCTCCATCAAACGTGTTTCTAACAGAAACTGGAATTAATATTATCAGGAGGAAATCACAATGAAAAATTATACAATCACAGTAAACGGTAATGTATATGAAGTAACAGTAGAAGAGGGCTTCACAGGCGCAGCTTCCGCACCGAAGGCAGCAGCACCGGCACCGAAGGCAGCACCGGCAGCAGCACCGAAGGCAGCTCCGGCACCGGCAGCAGCTCCGGCAGCTCCGGCTGGCGCAGCAGGCGCAGTAGCAGTTACAGCTCCGATGCCGGGTAAGATCCTTGGCGTTAAGGCATCTGCAGGTCAGGCTGTTAAGAGAGGCCAGGTCCTCCTGATCCTTGAAGCTATGAAGATGGAGAACGAGATCGTTGCTCCGCAGGACGGCACTGTTGCAACAATCAACGTTGCTGTTGGTGATTCCGTAGAGCCGGGTGCTACACTCGCTACATTAAACTAATTTTCTGCTGACTGCAGATTCCACATGGAGGGATTAACATGGAATACATTCAAAATACACTTTTGAATCTTCTTCAGCAGACAGCATTCCTGAACTTAAGCGTAGGAAACCTGATCATGATCTTAGTTGCGTGTATCTTCCTTTACCTTGCAATCGGTAAAGGGTTCGAGCCGCTTCTTCTTGTGCCGATTTCCTTTGGTATGCTGCTCGTAAATATCTATCCGGATATTATGCTGAGCATTGAAGATTCTTCCAACGGTGTTGGAGGACTTCTTCACTACTTCTATTTACTGGACGAGTGGAGTATTCTCCCGTCCCTGATCTTCATGGGTGTCGGCGCGATGACAGACTTCGGTCCGCTCATCGCTAACCCGAAGAGCTTCCTTTTAGGCGCTGCCGCTCAGTTCGGTATCTACGCCGCTTACTTTATGGCTATTTTCATGGGCTTCAACGACAAGGCAGCAGCTGCGATCTCCATCATCGGTGGTGCTGATGGCCCAACATCCATCTTCCTTGCAGGTAAGCTTGGACAGACTGAGTTCATGGGACCGATCGCCGTAGCAGCTTACTCCTACATGGCTCTCGTTCCGATCATTCAGCCGCCGATCATGAAACTCTTAACAACGGAAGAAGAGAGAAAGATCAAGATGGAACAGCTTCGTCCGGTATCCAAACTTGAGAAGATCCTCTTCCCGGTTATCGTTACGATCGTAGTTTGTATGATCCTTCCGACAACAGCTCCGCTCGTTGGTATGCTTATGGTTGGTAACCTCTTCCGTGAGTCCGGCGTTGTTAAACAGTTACAGGAGACAGCTTCCAACGCTCTTATGTACATCGTTGTAATCGTTCTCGGTCTTTCCGTTGGCGCTACAACAAGTGCTGAGAGATTCTTAAAAGTTACAACTATCAAGATCGTTATCCTTGGACTTATCGCGTTCGCGTTCGGTACAGCAGCCGGCGTTATCTTTGGTAAGCTCATGTGCAAGGTAACTGGTGGTAAGGTTAATCCGTTAATCGGTTCTGCCGGAGTATCCGCAGTTCCGATGGCAGCCCGTGTATCCCAGAAGGTTGGTTCTGAGGCAGATCCGACAAACTTCCTTCTTATGCACGCAATGGGACCGAACGTAGCCGGCGTTATCGGTACAGCAGTTGCTGCAGGTACCTTCATGGCTATCTTCGGAGTTTAATTGGAACCGAAACTTTTAATATAGGGAGGTCTGCCCGGGCAGATCTCCCGGTAGGAGGATAATAAAATGGCAGAAGTTCAGAAAAAGCCGGTTAAGATCGTTGAGACCGTTCTTCGTGATGCGCATCAGTCTCTCCTTGCAACAAGAATGACGACTGATCAGATGCTTCCGATCGTTGACAAAATGGATAAAGTTGGCTACCACGCAGTAGAATGCTGGGGCGGCGCTACTTTTGATGCCTGCCTGCGTTTCCTGAAGGAAGATCCGTGGGAGAGACTCAGAAAACTGAGAGCTGGATTCAAGAACACGAAGCTCCAGATGCTGTTCCGTGGTCAGAATATCCTTGGATACAATCATTATGCAGATGATGTGGTTGAGTACTTTGTACAGAAATCCATCGCAAATGGTATTGATATTATCCGTATTTTTGACTGCCTGAATGATATCAGAAACCTTGAGACTGCCGTTAAGGCAACAAAAAAGGAAGGCGGACATGCCCAGATCGCCCTTTGCTATACATTAGGCGATGCGTATACACTTGATTACTGGAAGAATATCGCTTCCGAGATCGAGAGCATGGGCGCTGATTCCCTCTGCATCAAGGATATGGCAGGTCTGTTAACTCCGTATGCGGCTACTGAGCTTGTTACGGCATTAAAACAGGGTACAAAGCTGCCGATCGACCTGCACACGCACTATACCTCCGGTGTTGCTTCCATGACATATTTAAAGGCTGTGGAAGCAGGCTGCGATATCATTGACTGCGCAATGTCTCCGCTGGCTCTCGGTACATCCCAGCCGGCAACTGAAGTTATGGTTGAGACATTCCGCGGCACCAAGTATGATACTGGCTATGACCAGAATCTGCTTGCAGAGATCACCGATTACTTCACACCGATCCGTGAGGAAGCTTTAAAGAGCGGCCTTCTGAACCCGAAGGTTCTCGGTGTAAACATCAAGACGCTCCAGTATCAGGTACCGGGCGGAATGCTTTCCAACCTTGTTTCCCAGTTAAAGGAAGCTGGTCAGGAAGACAAGTACCGCGCAGTGCTTGAGGAGATCCCGAGAGTAAGAAAAGACTTCGGTGAGCCGCCGCTTGTAACTCCGTCCTCCCAGATCGTTGGCACACAGGCTGTCATGAACGTTCTTGCCGGCGAGAGATATAAGATGGTTCCGAAGGAGTCCAAGAAGATCATGATGGGTGAATTTGGTAAGACGGTGAAACCGTTCAACAAAGAAGTCCAGAAGAAGATCATCGGTGACGCGACTCCGATCACCTGTCGTCCAGCAGATCTGATCGAGCCGCAGTTACCGAAATTCGAGAAGGAATGCGCACAGTGGAAGCAGCAGGATGAGGATGTATTATCCTATGCTCTGTTCCCGGCTGTAGCAAAAGACTTCTTCGAGTACCGTGAAGCCCAGCAGACGAAGGTTGACCAGAAGACTGCAGACAAAGCAAATAAAGCTTACCCGGTATAATTTTGCAGTAAATCTGAAGTGTAATTGACGAAAAAACATGAGGCCCGGCGTTTCCATGAGGAGATGCCGGGCTTTTGTGCTGTCATGCATTCGAAAGAAACTGGCGGTGGAAGCTTCTGCAGGTTATAGTTTCTTTTTTAAGTTTTTATTAAGGTTTTTAATTTCCTGCTTTTTCAGGGAAAATGGGAAAAACATAGATTTTTCCTAATAGAGCAAGAGATTTTGAAGTATTGTGCACTACCTAAAAAAATTAGATAAAACGGAACGGTTTGTCACACATTTGTCACACCCTCCACGTAAATCTTTTCGATTTCAGCACGAAGATCTTCAGGATCACGATGTCCATAAGTATCATTAGAAACATCATTGAAGGTATGGCCCAAAAGCCGTTTCCTGTCGTCTTCCTGCACATTGCAATGTTGGCGACAGTCATGAGGAGTATGGATCGGAGCTTCTCCTAGGCATCCCAGCTCTTTCAGCTTTGCCTTAAATAATTTCAAATAAGTGGGGTACGACATGTTTAACATTTTTTTATCTCGCTTTAGGCGACGGCATACTAAAGGGTATATGGCAGAATGTATGGGAACTGTTCTTTTTTTACTCGTCTTAGTCTTTAATCCTCCCTTGAACAGCCGGGATTTTAAATCGATATCCAGAACATTGTATTCAGAAATTCTATGACCCGAATAGCACATAATCAGAGCAAACTCGATAATCGGATCATTTTGATACTGCCAAAACTTCCGAATTTGATCTTCAGTAAAGGGAACACCGGATTCATCATCATCTTCCGTTTTAATTGTTACATAGGCAGCGTAATTTTTATCACATAGGCCACAGCCCTCTGCATAATGATACATGCCAGAATACAGGTTCTGGATTAGCTCAAGGCTGGCGTGCTTCAAGGTACAGGCATCCAGATTATCCTGCAGATCTTTAGCGACTAGGGAACGGAAAGATTTATTATGAAGTGCTTCGCAGTTTTTGAAAGCAGCTCGAGTTGAGTACATACTGGACTGTGAATAGGTATTTCCTTCAAAATACTTATCAGCATAGAATGCTTCATAGACTTCTGCAAAAGTAGGATCATTTTTGGCAGGTCCATTCTTGATTACTGAGAAGTCTGCAAGGATATGCTGCACAAGCTCATCGGGATCATCGCCGGTAACTGGCTGTAAGTTTTTTTCCATTCCGGGGGTGTAGGTGCCTGCTTTGTACGCTGTCAGAACAGCAAAACCAACATACCAATCTGAAACATAACATAGGGCCGTAGGACTTATATATCGTCCCGTTTCGGGATCTTCGTATGCAGGAGGCTGTACTGAATAGGGATTACGTCTGCCTTTACCTAAATAGCGGATGGTCCCATATCCATTCGGCAATTTTGGATGTTTTTTTCGTTTGGGCATAAATATCACTCCTTTTTGAGTAAAAGAAAAACACCTGCTTGCACAGATGTTTTAGGAATGATATAATCTGATTGTCTAGGTCAGATTATTGTTCCTGGATGCATCCGCATCTGGAAGCAGAATCGATCACGAGCCGTTCTCAGCGCCAACTGGGGGCGGCTTTTGTATTTGCCAAAGTTGCACCGGTGCAACGTGTATTAAGACACCGGGCGATTTTCTAAAGCATCCCTTTCAGAATTTGTCATACCATGAATATGAAACTGATAATATCCATTTTCGGTGTTCTCTTCTATCTTCCATCCAAATGGGACATTGCGAACAGTAATTTCCCTCCCCAGTGTATAAATGCTGGTTCTTTTCTGCGAAATATCGATGACCCAATATTCAGTTGCGTCGTAAGCATGTAGTCGTGCTCTTGAAGCATAATCTCGTTCAGTAAAATAACTTAACTTATAATCAATGATGATGTCTGAAGAAGGACCATTTCTTTTTATACGGCATTCTTTTTCAAGAGAAGAATTTGATTCTTGAAGTTTGTTAATTGTTATTTGTGATTGCTGTTGATTTTTCTGAAGTTTTTCAATTTGAGCTTTCAAAAGGGTATTTTGCTTATTCTTCTCAAAGGATGTTTGTTCCAGCTCCGATTTCAATAGTGAAATTTTTCTATCTTTCCCTAACGATTCTTGTTGTAGCTTTTCACACTGAGCAGTTAGCGCAGTAAGCATTTTTGATGAATGTCGAAGATAAATATATGAAATGATTCCCCATATGATTGCAGCCTCAATAGAAGATTCACCCCCACGATACAAAGCATCAATGAAGAAATAATAGTAGCCCAGTCCTGAATTCACAAGGCATATTATCCAAATATACCTACGTGGGATGTTTTTAAAGTAGGATTTGGCGATAAAAGGCAATGTCATATATACAACGAGAGAATAAGAAAATTCCATATAGTTCTTTATGAAAACTGGTAACATACTTCCCCCTGTATTTCCTTTATTTTCCAAAAAGAATAGGATACAAACCACTATAATTAGATGGCACCCGCGTGTTGACAATGATACGAAAGTATATTCATCATCAAAACAGGAGGATCTATGCCATCTACTATAGAGATAACTGCACGTTGTACATAAACCTAAACTTTCGTGGAAGGTTGGTTTTAATCGTTCTTATATGATACGAAAGCGGGTGTCACCCAACTTTTCCGCGATGCACCGGTGGATACTGGGCTTCCAGTTCCTCCGGAGTATCCGGAATGTCAGCAAACAGATCACCGCTGGAATAATCTGTGACTTCTTCTGCAAGGTCCGCCATAAAGCGGATCACTGCATCTCGTTCAGTCTGCTTCAATCCCAAATATTTCTCTAAGAAAATTCGTTCTAAGCCGGTCACGTTGTATTTACGTGCAAAGGCTTCCAACTCGTCTTCCGGTTCTGGAAGAAACATGTTGTCATCGCCACCGGCACCTGTCCGGAGCCAATCTTCGTTTACACCAAACTTTGTACATATTAAAGATATCACAGCATCGCTGGGTGAGCGCTTTCCGGTTTCGTACCCTGCAATATTGTTTCTGGTAATGCCTAAGCGATCTGCGAATTCCTGTTGAGTTAAACTGCAAAATCTTCTGATCTTTTTGATACGTTCGTGCATTGGCTTATTTCACCTCCTCGCCATCATAATAGCATTATTTTGTGGCCTAGTCAACAAAAAGTTACTATGCCACAAAATAATGCTTGACATCAGAGACTAAGCCACATATAATAGTGGCATAGAAACAAGAAAGGAGCAACCGATGATGGATAAAGAAAAAATCTACAACAAACTTCTGGATGTATCGGGAGAGTTGAGCGTAATCGACAGCATTGGTGTGGCACAGCCTTTACTTAAGCGGATGCTGAAAGAATGTGTGAACGCAGATGAGGGCAGCCAGATGGAAACGATCTATGAAACAGCTGCCCTGTTGAATTTACTCTCTGTCAGTGCAGGGAAAGTCGACACGGACAGATTAGATAAGGAAAAACGGATACTCTTATCTGGAAACTTCATCAAAAGTGCAGAGGGTGTTCGATGGTTCCTTTTTGGATCTGTGAATCCGCATGAGAGCGGAGAGCAGATGGATAAAAGAACAGCAATCGGCATCCTGAGCCAAATCTTAAAAGACGTGGCACTTGATAGGTATATACCTGTCAACGAAGGAATGCCGAATACCCCAGAAGTAAAAACAGTGGTAAAGGAACTAACGGTTCAGACGATCCAGATGGCAATGAACGATCTCGCAAAGGATCTCAATCTTGAAGAAAGCGAGAAGCGGATTCTAATCCTGTCGAAAGAGGATCTGGAGCGGTTTCTTTCTTAGAATATAATTCGGAAACCTTATCCGCGGTTATGCGAAAACAGTTTTGACAGATGGGATTATGGGCTTGAATATATTCACAGCCGTTTGGAAACAGCACTTCTTTTCCGGAGACGTTGAGAATCTGAAAGCCGAACTTGTATGTATGGAAATCCCTTGGACAAAAGACATTTATAAGCATAGGAACCATCCCGAAAGTAATTATGACAGTATTATATCAAAGATCAAGTGATGAGACAAGAAAGGAGAAGAGAACAGATGGATAAGAAAATGGAAGTAAAAGCAGAGTCATTTGCGAAAGAGGTGCGGAAAGTACACTTGGTATATCTTAATCAGATGATCGAGGATATTGCAGTGAACAAGTACATCGTACGGATACCGAATATACCATGGACAGAGGAGTTTGAACGATCAGAGCAGGAAGTGGCCCTGGGAACTCTGATTTTGTCAATCAATACACTGAGCAAGGGACTGGATCTGACGGATGAAGAAAAAGAGCATCTGATTATGACAACGGATCAGCTTGAGCGTTACCGTCAGACCCACCCAATGGTTCAAAACTTTAGCCCTTCAGCAACAGAACGTTACAGACGTCATGTCGGCATTATGGGCGTATTTGAAGAATTAAAGAGCCGATGGAGCAGATGAGAGAGATCCAGGCAATAACACGGGTCCAGAATCCTTTTTTCAGAATGTCGGTATGCTCATCATTCACAGCATGGCCGTGTTCGGAGAGAAACAAATGAAAGCAGGTTTCATACATTGGTTTGCATTTCGAAGTAATATCATAGGAATTCCAGTAAGATTTTAAATCCTGTTCTGGGGTTATGATAAGAATATTTTGATGAATGAGTTCCTGAACAGCATTTTCGAATCGCTTGTATTCCTTGCAAGCCATTTGATTTGACAGATCTTCAACACGGATAAAAGGATTCTGATCGACTCTTTTAATAATATCGTATTGGAAATTGGACAGCATGACGATTCCTCCTTTAGAGTAGTAATTTCATTATATAGGAAAAGAACGACAAGGACAATAGAAAGGAGAGGTTCTATGACAAATACAGTAAAAACAGAAGCCGACACAAAACAGAAGTCCGTTGACAGAGCAATGCATATCGTGAGAACAATGCCGGAAAGCAAGCTGGCGCTCGCGATCGCCTACATGTCCGGCATGGAGATGAGCAGGATCCTGGACGAGCGGGAAAAGGGGGCATAGAGGGATGAATAAAGAAAAGATTCGTTGCGAGCGGGTCAGTGTAGACGAAGCCGCAAAGATCCTCGGCATGGCTCCCTATATGGTTCGCTTCCGGATGAAGAAAAAGACATTACCGATCGGGCGGGCAATCCCACCGGAGCAGACCGGAAGCAGCCGGTGGGAATTCCGAATTTATAGAGCACTTCTTGAAAAAGAGGTAGGGAGGACATTGGAATGATGAATAATAAGGAAATCTTGCAACTCAAAGCTGAGAATGAAGCTATGAAAACGATGATTAAGAATATTCGAGAATCCGTTGGAAAAGTAAATGGGAAAACGGAAGCTGGTCGATTATTCTTTGTGTTTGGCGAAATAAAGTATTTTAGTTCTGAAGAAGCATTCAAATTGTGGAGAGACAATACACTTAGCCAGCTTGAACAGGTAGAAAGGAATGAGGAATCAGATGGAAATAAGCAGGAGAGTTCAGGAACTTGAGGCAGAGAACTTGGCTATGAAAGCAACTCTGGAATGGATAAAAAGAGATGTAAGAAAAGTTGATGTTTCAACTGAAATGTCAGACATATTCCGTACATTAGCAGGAATTTCATGGTTATGTTCTGACAAAGCAAAAAGCATAGCTATTGAGATGGCATATAAAACCATGGAAAAAGATTCCCGTGAATCTGAAAAGAGCCGGGAGCAGATGAAGGAACAGGAGACAGAATGAACGGATATAAGTGTGATAAGTGCGGTCAGAGAATCTATGTGGATCCAGGAGAACCGCGGATCTGCGATACCTGCGCGCAGCAGATCCGAATCCGGAAGCAGGAACAGACAAGCTATTACGAAAGGTGGAGAAAAACATGGGGAAGTGTTATTGCTTCGTGATCGATCAGCGGAAAGATCGGTTTGAACGGGCGAGGGAGAGAAGAAACCGCCGCCGGATCCGGGAGGCTCTGGCGGTGTGGAAAGCAGCGATACAGATTGTGTGGGCACTGGTTATTTTGATGATGACAGCGCTTGGAATTCTTGTCACTCTGCTGGCTGTGAGCAATCGTATAGGCGTCAGCTGTGTCGCAACAACATTTATTATGTGCGCAGTCGGCGGACCGATAGGCGAGGCGCTGATGGGCGGAAAAGAGTAAAAAAATAGGAGCTGTGGGGACAGCTCCAGGGTGCGTGTGCTACGCAAAAATCTCTATATACAGAGTAGCACAAAAACACCGAAAAAGCAAGGGTTTGTCGAGCCTTTGCTGACTCGATTAAGGGATTAACTTTAGAGGTATGTGTGAAATGTACAGAAGGATCATTTATAAGGCAGGAGCCACGAGGGAGATCATCAACTGCTATCCACGAGGGATGAGGCAGGGTGTAGAGCGTATCATGTTGGGAAAGAAGACCAGTGAGGAGATCCAGGAGGCAAACAGGAGACAGGCGAGGAGAAAGTTGGAACGTCTGATCAATGCGAACTTTCGACCGGGTGACTGGCATATAACACTGACCTATCGGGGGAAGGCGAGTCCATCTCCGGAAGCAGCGAAGAAAGAACTGACGAATTTCCTTGAACGTTTGCGAAACCGCTTCCGGAAGTTTGGATACGAACTGAAGTACATAGTCGCAACCGAGTATGTGGCAAAACATATCCATCATCACATGATCGTGAATAACATCAACACCGGATCCGAGACAACAGCGGACATGGTACGGAAGTTATGGACGCAGAATGGACCGGAAGCGATCCGTGGAAATCCAAAATATGTCCAGTTGTACGATACGGGAGAGTATAGCCAGCTGGCGGACTATCTGATCAAAGAGACAGAGAGAAGCTTCAGACGGAAGGACAGCGCTGTGGGACAGAGATATTCCTGTTCCAGAAATCTGATCCAACCGAAGAAAACAACAAAGGACAAGCCTAATAAGACTTGGAAGAAGGAACCGAGACCGTCTCCGGGATACTACATCCTTCCGGACAGCCTGTATAACGGATTTGATATGTTGGGATATCCGTACCAGAGATACGTAGAAGTAAAACTGAATCCCACAGATGCAGACTGGGAAACAAAGAAGACCCCTTCGGGGCATGTCACAAAAGGCACCCGTTCACATAGAACCAGCCACCGGCCGCGTGCCGGTGGGGAAAGGAGCCGCAATGAAAAGCATCAACAATCTCGTAAACGAGATCACGGATAGCATCATATCCCTCACAGGATACGATAAGGCAGTAGACATACAGTCGATTTTATACATGAATTTATCCGGATACACACTGGAAGAAGAGTGCACGGAACTGTCGACGCAGGGAGATGAGCTTGAAGAAGCTGTTGAAAGCTGGTGTATTGAACTGAGGCTGCAGGGGTGTACGGAACGGACCATGCGGACCTACGCCGAAAATCTGAAGCAGTTTCTCCTGGACGTGAATAAGGACCTTAAGGATATCAGAGAGAAGGATATAAAAAGCCATTTAGCGAAGGGTAAGCTCGGGAAGATGGGTGTGCGCTGGGCAGACACGACATATAATTTGCGCTTGCGGGTACTGAGAAGCTTCTTTGGATACTGCTATGAGAATGACCTGATTCCGGAAAATCCGTGCAAGAGGATTAAGGACACCAAGACGGCCCATATTATGCAGCCGGTCTTGACGGCAGAGCAGCGAGAAATAATCCGGAGTGCATGCTGGACAGAACGAGAACTTGCGCTCGTTGATATGTTTTACAGCTCAGGAGTCCGTGTGTCGGAGCTCGTAGCGATGAATCGTCAGGACATCGACTTTCGCACCCGGCATGCGAAATGTTTTGGAAAGGGAAGAAAAGAAAGAGAGATCATGTTCTCGGCTGAGTGCAGTGTCCATCTGGCACAGTATCTATCACAGAGGACAGATTATAACGAGGCACTGTTTGTAAGCAAAAACAAACCGTACCATCGTCTTACACCGCATGGAATCCGGGCGCTGCTAAAAGAGATTAAGTCACGGGATCCGCGTCTTGAACATGTCCCGTTGTCGCCTCATGTCTATAGACGGACGAGAGGAACGGATTTGATCAATAGGGGAATGCCAGCAGAATTGATCGCCAAAAAGTTCGGGCATCAGAACGTACAGACGTTATTGATCTGCTACGCTGACATCAGTAAAAAGACCGTATGGGACGCAGAAGAAAAGTATGGATAAAGGGAAGGAGAGCAATGAAAGGATATTACCAGAAAAGAATCAAGAGCCTTGAGACGGCACTGGAAAAGGCGTTGAACGAGGTGAAGGCGGAAAGAAGTGCCAGAGATGAGGCAGTGAGATATATCTATGTCCTGCTCAAGCTGATGGGCGGACATGCCATAGTACACACCAGAGATCTCCAGAGACAGAAGGGGCGCGTGATGTGCAATGTCAGCCGCGGGACTGGAATCGTGAGAATGCATATTGATTATGACTTTGTTGGAAAGGGGACTAAGAAATGTTTGAGAAATACGGAGAATTTGATTCCTATGAGGAGATCAACCGCGCGGCGGCCGCGCAGTTAGCGGAAGGGGACGAGGAAGCCATCTATGCGATCGCGGAGGAGAACGGGATCGATCGAGAGGATGCAGAGGATTATATCGCCGGGGATGCGCCGGAGCTTGTGACCGCACTTATGGCGGCGAACGGGAAATTACAGGTCGAGGCGGCGGAACTGCAGCCGAAAGAGATTATGGCGGACTGGCTGGAGTATATCCGGATCCAGTGCTTCGAGGATGAAAAGATGAGGCTGGCGGTACGCCGGAAGGGGAAGAGCCTGAAGGAGTGCATCGGGAAGCTCGTGAAGTGGTCCTTAGAACATGATGAGAACGTGGACAAGGACATCATCAAGGCAGCAGGACTGCCAGAGTGGGCGCAGAAAGGCTGTAAGCTCGGGATCCCCGGCATGGGTACGGCAAAGCAGCTGATCAAAGACTATTATCTGGGAGGTGGAGAGGATGCTGGTGTATAAAGCGACAAAGGCTGATATGACCTGCACGATGGGAAATGGAACCTTCCAGTATGTGTTAGGGATCCCGGCTCATGCGGACAGTACGAAGTGCGGAAACCGCGGTCTCCACGCATGCGAGTATGTCTTGGACTGCTTCCGGTATTACAGTCTTGATGATCGGATCTTTAAGGCAGAGGCAGAAGGCCCCATCGATGAGGACGGGACAAACTCGCGGATCGCATGTGAGCAGCTGACACTTACACAGGAACTCACACGGCGGAATATCGTGGAGCACGCGATCATCTACATGGCACGTCATCCGGAACGCGAGTGGGAAATGGATCGGTATCGCATAAAGGCACAGAAAGAGAAAGCAGAGGGGAACGGTGCCGGGATCGTGATCGCCAGAGGAATTATGCCTATGGCCCGTGGAAAAAAGGGAGATGTGCTGGGATTCATTATGGAGGTGGATAGAGGCTGGTTTCTGGCCGTAGGTTGCTGTGAGATCGATGGCAGATACGGGAAAGAAGGAGTCTGGTACAGCATTACACCGGATGGACAGCTTGTGGAGGTATCGGGAGATGAAGATTAAACAGGGAAAGAGCCTGCCGATCCCGGAATGCACGCATAGAGGAAACCGGATCATCGCGGGAAGGACCACGGATCTCCTGATCCTCGACTGCTACAAGAACTGCTTACATGTGGGGCGCTATATGATGAATGTCGAAACCGGAGAATATGGAATCCTGCGGGGTGATATATACACTGAGGAGAAGCTCATGCGTGCATTTGAGAAGGACTACTGGTATGGCAGCATCAAGAGCGATCTGGAAGATCAGGACGAGGGGATCATACAAGAGACGTTGCGATCCAAAATGAGATATGCAACGCAGAGTACCATATACCTGATCGATGAAGTGGAGAGAAAGTATCTGTCCGACAGGAGGTGGGAAAAGGAGCGGAGAAGAGAGCAGCGCATAAAAGACCTGATGGACAGTGTCCCCGAAGTCCCGGAAGGCTTTGAGGCGTGGGCGGCAGAAGCCGTATGGAAAAAGCCTTATCCGACATACAAAACCGATGATGAGTACACATGTCCATCCTGCGGGATAAAGATCGCACCGTCTATGATCAAGGGAGTACGTCAAAATGACGTGGTCACCTGCGCATGCGGGAAAGACCTGCAGATCAAAAAGAGAGGAAAAAAAACAGAAAAGTGGAGCCGGGTGATGCTGATCCAGGAGACCACGGCCGGGCAGACAGTACTAAGGTATTTTGATATCCAATCAATTTTTAAGGGTAAATACCGCATTGCTTTATCTGAGGCGATCCGGATATTTGTATCGAAGATCAGCCTGTTTGGGGGACAACGTCGAAAGATTTATTATAAGCAGTGCGGGCGATACGATGATTACGATGACTATGAAGAGCGCAATCCTGCCAACCGCACGACAGGGGATTGTTATCTGTACCCGGCGGGGATCGAAGAAGCCTTGAAGGGCACAGACTATACCAATCTGGGACGGCTGCTCTCTCAGATGGCATCGGCCGGAATCGAGGCACGATACAATAAAATCATGATCTTGCACAATTGGCCAGATATGATCGGGCTTATAGAGTACCTGTTCAAGGGCAGATTTTACCGGCTCATGCAGGAAGAGCTCAGCTGCCACATGTGGTCAGACGGTACCTACCAAGGCACTCTGGATCTCAGGGGCAAGACGATCGAGGAGATCATGCGGATCGGAGACCGACAGAAGATCAACCGCCTCCGGGACCGGAACGGAGGAGAGCTTGAGAGGAGCTGGCTTGCATATGGGGACGAAACAGACGAGAGGATCTCCGATGCATTTCTGAAATTTGCTGGACAGGCAGGTCTGTATGAGAGAAATGCAGAATTTGCCCTTGGGAACATGTCGCCCGAACAGATTATGAACTATGTAAAGAGGCAGCAGGATACAAGCTATCTAGGGAAATCAGCAGCGGAAGTGATCACGCAGTGGAAAGACTATTTGGCGATGTGCAAAAGGCTGGGGAAGCGTACCAATGATGAGATGGTATACCGTCCGAGAGAGCTCAAGCGCCGGCATGATGAGGCCGTGGAAGAAATCCGGAAGCTGGACATGATCGAAGAAATGAAACGCAATGCGGAAGCGAAGGAACGCCGGGCAAAGGAACTTAGAGAGAAATATCCAGGTGCGGAAGAAATCCTGGAAGAGATTGCTCCCAGATACGAGTACGAAAATGCCGAGTACAAGATCATCGTCCCGCGGCACCTCACTGACATTATGTCGGAAGGAAATGCCCTGCACCACTGCGTAGGAAGCACAGACCGATACTTTGAGCGGATCCGGGATCAGGAGACGTATATCTGCTTTCTGAGACGCCAGGAAGAGCCGGAACTGCCGTACTATACGATCGAGGTGGAGCCGGGAGGCACGATCCGCCAGCACCGGGGGATGTATGACGAGGAGCCGAATATTGAGGAGATCCGGGGATTCCTCCGTGAGTGGCAGAGAGTATTGAAAAAGCGCCTGCACAGTAAGGACTGGAAGCTGGCAGCAGAAAGCAAGGTTAAGCGAGAAAAGAATCTGGAAGAACTCAGAAAAGCAAATAATGAGCGTGTCTTAAAGGGACTCGCGGAAGATTTTATGGAGGCAGTGTAGAAGATGGAGATTGTAGAAAGAGAGAATAGTGAGGTTAAGACTACTGTTTCGTATAGAGAACTGAAAATCGCAATGGATTCTGAAATGGGAAAAGCTGCAGAGAGCTTTGTCCGGATCGGATATCTATTCAAGATGGCGAGGGACACAGATGTCCTTCAGGAATCCGGATACACATCGTATCTGGAATTTGCGCAAAAAGAATATGGGATGGACAAGTCCCAGGTGAGTCGGTTTATCAATATCCATACAAAGTTCTCTGATCCAGAAGATCCGACAAGATTAAACGAAAAGTATCAGGGGTTCGGATCCGCGAAGCTGGCGCTCATGCTGACACTTCCGGACACAATTATCGAAGAATTGACACCGACCTTTGCAAAGAGTGATATCCAGGCGGTCAAAGAAGAAATCGAAGCTGAAGGGAAGGTATCCGATCTGGAAATCATTGCGGAGCAGGCAGAGACTACAAAGGAGCCAGACGGGCAGCAGGATGTCCTGCATCAGGTAGTGGATCAGATCCTTGACGGCGATCTCTATATGCGGATTAAGATCCGTCAGGCGCTCAAGTCAGCAAGGAAAGATGCTCTAATCCAGGAGATCCTGGCACCGGCGGGGGAAGCAATGCACTCCGTCCGGATTAAAGGTGTGGGGCGGCTGATGCTGTCAGTCAAGGGACTGGATACAGAGATCGCACTGATCAATGTCCGGAGTGACAGCAAGGAGATGTACTCATGGGAGGCAGTGATCCGGGCGGTCGAAGATTACTGCACCAGCCATACGGACCCGGAACCAGAGAAAAAAACGGAAGTTGCACCGGTGCAACCGGAAAAGAAGCCTGAAAAGCGGAAGATATCCAAGGTGACGAAAGCCAAAGGACCAGAGAAACTGCCAAGCCGCTCGCGGAAAGAGCCCCAGGAGGAGGCACCGTCAGAGCAGACCGCCCCAGAAACTCCTACAACGCCTGTAGCCATCCATAGCACAGCGCCCGCCGGATTTGTGGGGTATGAGAAAGCTGAGGAGGGAAACAGGCAGCAGGAGTCAGCTCAGACAGCGGAACCCCAGCTGGAAGGACAGATGGAAATCGAACAGTTCCCGCAGTACCTGCCAGATACATACATTAAATGTCATGATGGCAGTGAGGTACAGGAGAGCGAAGCTGAACGGATCCGGGCGGAGTGGAGACGGCATGTGGAGAACATCTGCACACCGATACTGACTTATTTACGCCAGCATCCGGAACTCATCCAGAAAATCACGATCACAGAGGAGGGTATTGTCATTGAGTAATAGAGCGCCAAGCATGAATACAGTACATCCAAGCGTCGATCCGCTGGGCGGTATATATCCGGCAGAAATCGACAGGCTCAAAAACAAAATAAAGCTGGGAGATCGCATATCCGTAACCACGATGAAGGGATATGTAAACATAAATCCGGACAGTACAAAACCGGGGATCGCACACCGGTGGGGAACCGTGATCGCAAAGCATAAGCATCTGATCGTGTTGGAGTATCCGGGAGGACTTACAGAGGCTTTCCGATGGGCAGAAATTGCGGATAAGGCAGCGATATGAAGAACCTCTATATGCTGAAGAACATCCGGACAGGCGTCATAGAATATGACAATCTGTACGCGCAGGACGTGCATGATCTGATCGGGATCAATAAAAGCTGCATAAGCAAATACGAAAAAAGCAAAAGCGTATATAACGGCACATGGCGGATCATGATGTCAAGCGGCACAGAGCTATGGACGGAGTATACCAGGGACGCATGGGACACATACCGGAAGCTGGTGCTCCGCGGCATGGCAAGAGCAGCAAGAAAAGGCTGGCGCAGCTACGCAGAGATGATCCGTCATGGAGCGATACAGACACAGGAGGCAGAGGACAATGGCAAAGAGCATCATACAGGCTCGGACAGGACCGGCTGACCGGGAGTGCTTCCTGTGCCGCGAGGAAGCGGAGAGGAATGGATATTATGGGGAATTGTGTCACACAGGTCTCCATAAGCACCACTTTGTATACGGGAGGTTCGGGGCGTACCGGAAGAAAGCGGAACATTATGGTCTGTGGGGATATGTCTGCGAAGCAAGGCATCATGAGCACGGACCGGAAGCGCCGCATTGCAATAGCAATGTGGATGAGCACCTTAAAAGAATCGCGCAGCAGGCATTTGAGGAAAAGTATGGGCATGATTTGTGGATGCAGGAGTTTGGGAGAAATTATCTGGAGGAGTAAGCAATGAGATTAACAGAAAAGAAAGATAATGGCCATTGGATCTTAAAAGACGTGTCATGGGATGAGTTGAAGCCCGGAGTAGTGCTTACTAAGGAAATCTGGGAAAAGCTTTACGGGGCGATCTGGAAGCTCAAAGACTATGAGGATACCGGGCTGATGCCGAATGAAGTAACAGCGCTGAATGTGGAGACACAGAAGGAGGCGCGCAAGATGCTGGAGCGAGTCGCAAAGCTCTCGGATGAGATTGAGCAGCAGAAGCATGGTGGCGATCATGGTATAAAATTTTTCATCAACAAGGACGGAATTGCAGACGTATATGACGATACCTATGACATCGTGATCCACTGCGAGAGCGAGGAAGATCAGAAGGATGCAGAATTGGCGTTAAAAAATGTGCGGAGATGGATCCCGGTGACGGAACGTCTTCCGGAGCTTGGGGAATATGTGTTGATTTCATTTTCCAACTTCACTCTCCCATGCATTGGAAGATATGACGAGGACGAAAAGGGCGGAGCATGGTTTAATGGTGACGAGACAGAATCACTCGTTAGCCAGGACATGTATGTGAATGCATGGATGCTATTGCCGAAACCATACAGGGCAGAGATGGAAGAAAATTAAGATTTGGAGGTATAGATGGATAAGAAAGAATATGAAGAGATAGAAAATAATGCTAATATCCTGCAGCACAATGCAAGCATTACCTGCAATGCGGATATCCAAAAGGCTCAGAATTATTACAACGGATACCAGCAGGGGGTAGAGGATTTATTAAAGTACATAAGACAGCGCCGGTATTAAGATTTGGAGGAGTGAAGGATGAATAGGATTACGACTAATAACCCTGTCAATGCTATGAGCATAATCGAATTGGCTCATAACTGTATGTATTTGAAAAATCAAGAAGCATGGTATCGGGATCATGATACGGATATTCCGCTTCGGCAGCTGGTCCATAATATGGCGGTGTCCATGAATATCGAACTGCCGGAAGTAGATGATGATGCTTTTGATGATGTGATTTATGAGATGCTTTACTATGGGCTGGAAGAACCAGAAGGAAGACTTGCTCTGTTTTACAGGATGGGGTGGGCGATGGCTGAACTTAGGGAGTATCTGAAGGAGTATGAGGATACAGGAATCGCGCCGGAACAGTATGTGCGAATGAGACTGAATGTGTGGAAATCCACAGCAGATGAAAATATCATAGATAAACTTGAAATGCTTCGACTTTTCAATCAGCGAGTCGGTCGTGAACTGTGGGCGGATAAGGAAAAAGAAGTCCAGGATAAGGATATTGAGAACGCTGATAGGATTTTGAACAATGCAATTGATCTTATAAAGGCAAATTAAGATTTGATGGAGGGAAAGAAGCTTGGAAAATCCAATAGGAGCATATGCGCTTTATATGTTTTTGAAAAACTTAATAGAAGATGGAAAACTAAAAGAAAATAGTGATGATTCAGAAGTATATTTTGTAGACGAAGATGGAATTGCGAATCCGATAACCGACTATTCTTTTGATGACGAGCACGACTTGATACTTTGGTAAACTGAAATTTGAGTAAGGAGAACGGGATGAAAGTAAAGATAAGGCCGAGAAAGGGTACTGATCGGGGAGGCTTTTAATGCCATCACTGCCAAGGCAATAAATCTTAGAACCCATTCTGTGATGCCACTGTACACCAATATCCAGCATGGGAAGCCGGGATGGAGAATCACACAGTGTCCGGAGTGTGGGGCGAAATGCTGGAGGATCCCACTGGCAGAAATCGCAGAGGAGCAGGGGGCTAAAGGATTGTGTACGATGTGTGCGCTTAAGAAGGGAGTGGGAGCATGAAGACGAAGAATGAGCATAGAGCGCTTAAGAATCTCGTGCATAGAAAACGGGAAGGCGAGTATGAAACCATGATTGCGGATCCTCGTCCTAAGAGCTGGAGTGCTGCACACCCGGCATATGAAGGGACCGATGTGAGTTCTAATAAAAGTACGGAGAAGTAGAGGATACAGTCATGAATGATAACATTACAGCTCGTATAAAATGCCCTTTTTATGTGGCACATAATCGAGGCGCAGGAAATTCTATCACAATCACATGCGAGAACATAAAGACCAATATGGGGTTCAACATGAAGAACCGGTTATCATTCGTGAATGAAAAACAAAGATTGGACTACATGGAACTGTTCTGCATGGATGTGAAGATGTGTGAACACTGCCCGTACTATGAAGTGATTTATAAAAACAAGTATAAGGAGTGCTGAGATGGGAATCGTAAATGATCTTAGAAAAGAAGTTGAGAAGGGAAAGAGGAAGATTGCAGCAGCGGAGCGGATTATGGAGCTCTGGAAGAAAAAAGCCCGAGAGCAGAAAGCACGGGCAGATATGGAAGAGTTGATTATGACCGCCATGGTACTGAAGAACGGCGGGGATATCAAAGTGGAGACGGAAGATATTAAGACCGCTGCAGAGCATCACCTGGATGGAAGAGTCGAAGATACCGAAGATGGGAGAGTGTATTTCTATCACGCCCGACCAGACAGTGAGGAGAAACGGGCAGCAGGAGAAAATTGAAGTGAGGACTCGGAGCTTATGCCCCGGGTCCTTTTCATATAGCGGGAGAAATCCCGTCTTTTTTTAGGCACAATAGCAGGTAGAGAGGCAGGTGAGATCATGGCAAAAAGGAAGTATGAGTAGTGGTGTAACGATCCGGACAAGAAGCTTTTATTGTCCGGATGGGCGAGGGATGGGCTGACCGACGATGAAATAGCGAAAAAGATAGGAATTTCGCGGTCCACGCTGTCCGAGTGGAAGAAAAAGTATCCGGACATTTCGGACACCCTAAAAAAGGGGAAAGAAATTGTGGACACGGAAGTCGAGAACTCTCTGCTCAAAAGAGCGAAGGGATATACCGCCAAGGTAAAGAAGAGCTTCAAGCTCAAAAAGATCGAGTACGACAAGACTGGAAAGAAGGTTAAGGAGGAGGAAGTCCTGGAAGTAGGAGAAGATGAGGTCCACATTCCCGCCGATGTGACTGCCATGATCTTCTGGCTCAAGAATCGTATGCCTGAAAAGTGGAAGGATAAGCGTTTCGCTGTGTCGGATTTTGCGGATGCAGATGACGCAATGCAGACCGGTGTGATCATGATGGCAGATATTGATGAGGAGGCGGGAAGTGGCAACCGGGAAATCTAAAGTGACGGTATCTCCGCCGAAAAACGTCAATATCATCTGGAAGCCTCAGCCAAAGCAGGCGCTCATGATGTCCAGACCGGAATATGAAGCACTGTACGGAGGAGCTGCAGGCGGGGGAAAAAGCGATTATCTGCTGGTAGAAGCGCTTCGTCAGGTAGACATCAAGAATTACCGAGGGATCATATTCCGAAAGACATACCCGGAGCTGCAGGACCTGATCGACCGGTCTGATGAGCTTTATCGGGCGGCATATCCGAGAGCGAAGTATAACGACACAAAGCATAGATGGAGCTTTCCCTCGGGTGCGAAAATTGCGTTTGGAGCGATGCAATATACGCGAGACCGTAAGAAATATCAAGGTAAACACTTTGATTTTATTGGCTTTGACGAGCTGACGCACTTTACATACGACGAGTACAGCTATATGTACTCCCGAAATCGTCCGTCAGGTCCGGGAACCCGTGTCTACATGAGAGCGACCGCAAACCCCGGAGGCGTCGGCCATGGATGGGTAAAACAGTATTTCGTCAAGGCTTCCAAACCGGGGACACCGATCATAACAGAGGTTGAGATCTTATCGCCGACAGGCGAGAAAATCAAGCAACGACGGACGAAGATCTTCATTCCGTCCAGAGTTTTTGATAACAAAATCCTGTTGGCCCAGAACCCGAACTACCTTGCATCCCTGGCGCTTTTACCAAAGCAGGACCGGGATGCACTGCTGTATGGAGATTGGGATTCCTTCGAGGGACAGGTGTTCACCGAGTTTGTTGATGATCCTGATGGATACTTATCCCAGCGTAATACACACGTGATCGAACCGTTCCGGATCCCGGATGACTGGCTGATCTATCGAGGGTTTGACTTTGGATATGCCAAACCTTTTTCTGTAGGCTGGCATGCGGTAGATCATGAGGGGTGTATCTATCGGATCAAGGAGCTGTACGGGTGTACTGGGACACCGAATACAGGTGTCAAGATCGAGCCATCAGAGATTGCGAGGCAGATACACGAGGTGGAAGACGCGGATCCTAATCTGCGCGGGCGTAAGATCATTGGGATCGCTGACCCGTCGATCTTTGATGAGTCCCGCGGAGAGTCAGTGGCCGCAATTATGGAGCGGTGCCGAATCTACTGGTCGCCGGGTGACAATACGCGAATTGCAGGGAAAATGCAGTATCATTACCGTCTTGCGTTCGACGCGAACGGAAGGGCGATGTTTTATGTGTTCAATACCTGTAAGGACTTTATCCGTACAATACCATCGCTGACCTATGACGAAAAGCGTGTGGAGGACATTGATACGACGCAGGAAGACCATATCTACGATGAATGTCGGTATGTGCTGATGGAGAACCCGATCTCACCGCGTAAGAATGTGAGAGAACACATACCACAGGAAGACCCGCTAAACATGTACCAGCACCCAATAACACAGGGAAATTATTACAGAATCTAAGGAGAGTAAGACTATGGATGTAAGAGATGTGCCGACACCGACGGAAAACCAGGAGTCTGCACCAACACAGACCGGTATCATGCCGGGTGTGACAAGCAGAACAATGAAAATTACAGATGAAGATGCTGGAAGAGCTATGACACTGCTCCAGAAATATAAAGAGACGAAGAAGGCGTTGGATGAAAGACTGGTGGAGAATGAAGAATGGTGGAAATTTCATGAGTGGGATCTTGTAAACGGGGGAAAGACAGAAGCGGAACGCGTGGATCCGGAGCCGACATCTGCCTGGATGTTTAACTCCATCATCAATAAGCATGCGGATTTCATGGACAACTTTCCGGCTCCTAATATTCTGGCACGTGAGGAGTCAGACAAGGATGCCGCAAAGATCCTCAGTGAGGTGGTCCCGTGCATTCTCGATCAGTGCGAGTATGAGGATACATACAGCGATACGTGCTGGGATAAAATCAAATCCGGAAGTGGTCTGTATGGGATTTTCTGGGATAGATTCAAAAATGGGATTGGAGACATCACAATCAAGCGGTGTGACATCTTACAGATGGCATGGGAGCCTGGAACAGAGGACCTTCAAGAGTCGCCGAATCTGTTTTATCAGAGCTTTGTGGACAATAAGATCTTGGAAACCGAGTATCCGCAGATGCAGGGACAGCTCGGTGATGGGATCCTGTCGGAGGTTCAGGATTACCTGGGAGAGAACAAAAAGTTTACGGAGGGTAAGAGCCTTGTAACAGATTGGTATTATAAGCGCACAAATATTACTACGGATGCTGACGGGATACAGCATCAGATATCGACAGTACATTTATGTAAGATCTGTCAGGGAAAAGTTCTGTATGCAACGGAAAATGACCCTAAAATGGCAAGCGGACTGTATGAGCATGGGTTGTACCCATTCGTACTTGACACACTGTTCCCGGATAAGAATACTCCGGCCGGTCGTGGATACATTGACATCATGAAGAACTGTCAGATGTACATCGATAAGATGAGTCAGGGAATCCTTAAGAATGCAATCCTCGGGGCAAAGCCGCGCTACTTCTCGAAGGACGGTGGTGGAATCAATGAAAAGGAGTATACAGATCCAAACCGGGAGATCGTGCATTATACAGGAAATCCAGATGATCTCAAACCAGCAGAGCATTACCCGTTAGACGGAGTGTATGTGACCGTGCACGCAAATAAAATCGATGAATTAAAAGAAACATCAGGAAATGGAGACTTTGCGCAGGGTACGACGACATCAGGTGTAACAGCCGCTTCCGCGATTGCTGCCCTTCAGGAGGCGGGAAGCAAATTATCCAGAGACATGATCAAGACATCCTACCGTGCACATAAGGCAGTCGTGTTTCAGGTGATCGAGCTGATTCGTCAGTTCTATACCACCTCAAGGGTATTCCGTATCACGGGAGATAATGGGCAGGAACAGTATGTGACGCTGGATAATCAGATGCTGCAGGCAGAACCGATTGAAGAGGACTTTGGGCTCTATCTTGGTGGACGGAAGCCGTACTTTGATATCAAGATCGTACCGCAGAAGTCAAGCCCATTTACTAAGATTGCGCAGAATGAGCTTGCGAAAGAAATGTATAATCTTGGATTCTTCAACCCACAGTTAGCGGATCAGGCGCTGGCATGCATCAACATGATGGACTTTGATGGCAAAGAAGAGGTTGTCCGCAGAATCTCGGAAAACGGGACCTTGTATCAGCAGATCCAGCAGATGCAGGCATCAATGCAGCAGATGGCGGCGCTGATTGCAGACACCACAGGAGATACAAGGATTATGGATGCAATGGCAATGCAGAATGGACAGGCAGCGGCTGGTACTCCGTCTGTATCGTCAAAAAGCCAGACGGCAGCGGAGACCGATGATTTTGGAAATGTAGCCCGTGAAACCAAGAGCAGCACTGCGGGAAAGGCAAGAGAAAGGGCGGCGTCCGCATCTACGCCGAAGGTATAAGGTATGACAATCATACAGATTGAAAATGAGCCCGGACATTATAAACTCGTTGCCATTGGGCACGCAGGACGTGCAGAGGGAGAAGACGGGAATCTGGTATGTGCGGCGGTGTCCGCACTTACACAGGCCTTAGTGCAGTTCTGCCGGGATCGATCAAGTAGGATAGCGCAGTACAATGACCGGATCGGCGATGCAGATATCTTTATTCGTGCCTGTACCACAAGGCCGGATCCGGAAATTTCTGGAGCATTTGCCCTGGTGGAAACTGGACTTCGGATGGTTGAGAAGAGCAATCCGGGGCGGATCCAGATAGTGGGGGGAGAATCTATGCATACGGAATGATAGGATGTGCACAGAAAGACGCGTGGGAAAGACCATGGAAAAGGAGACCACTATGAAACTGAATCTTACGTTATTTGATGGCGGTGCAGGTGCAGGAGCTGCAGCAGGAGCCGCAGGAAGCACAGGCGCCGCACAGGCGGAAAGTACAAACACGGGCGTTAAAGAGGGCTCTCAGGGCGCCGCTGAGGGGGCAACAGGGAAGGAAGTCGCCGATCCGACCCAGCCAGCAGAAGATCCGGAAGCACGCCGTCAGGCGTACCGGAATGCAATCGAGCAGTACAAGGACCTTTATCAGGAAGATGTTCAGGGCATCATTGACCGCCGCTTGAAAGGCACCCGAGAGTCCAAAGAAAAGCTGGACAGGGCGATGGGATTTATCAATATCCTCGGAAATCGGTATGGTATCACCGATGGGAATATTGATAGCATCCAGAAGGCAGTAGAGGAAGATGATGCTTACTGGGAGGAGGCTGCGGCCAAGGAAGGCCTCAGCACAGAGCAGTACAAGCACATGAAAAAGCTGGAGGCTGAGAACGCACAGTTCCGCGAAGCGAAGGACAATGCGGAAAGACTCCAGCAGCGGGAGCAGATGTACCAGAAATGGAACACAGAAGCACAGGAGTTGTCGAAGTTGTACAAAGGATTTGACCTGAATGCAGAGGTACAGAATCCGGATTTCGTGAAACTCCTCGGAGCCGGAATCCCGATGAGAACCATTTTTGAGACCCTGCATCACGATGAGATCCTGTCCGGTGCGATGGCATATACCGCAAAGCAGGTAGCAAAGAAACAGATTGATGCGATCAAATCAGGGCAGAACCGCCCGTCTGAAGGAGCAGCAGGAGGAAGCACCAGTTTCCCAGGAGTGAAGACGATCGAGAACATGACTGGTGATCAGATCAAAGAACTTGCCCGCCGCTCCCTGGCTGGAGAGACCATCGATCTCAGTCACGTATAGGAGATACGAGCATGGAAATCATGATGAATTTAAGACTGTTTGACACACCGTTAAACACAACAACATCTTCCGGCATGACCGCGGAGATGAAGACCTTTTACTCCAAGTACCTGATCGAGAATGCAAAACCGGCATTAGTGTACGATCAGTTTGGACAGAAACACAATATTCCGAAAAATGGTGGTAAGACCATTGAGTTTAGAAAGTACTCGCCGCTTCCGAAGGCAACAACTCCGCTGACAGAGGGCGTTACCCCGGCAGGAAAGGCATTAACGGTATCCACTGTTACCGCAACTGTAAAACAGTATGGTGATTTCGTACCGTTAACGGATATGCTGTTACTCACTGCTATCGATAATAACCTTGTGCAGGCACTGGATCTCTTAGGAGCACAGGCCGGAGCCACACTTGATACCGTAACCCGTGAGATTTTGATGGGCGGAACAAGCGTGCAGTACGCAGAGGGACAGGTTACAAGCCGTGCAACGCTGACGGCAGAACACAAACTTACCGTTAAGGCGGTCCGCCTTGCTGCCAGATTTCTTAAGAAGCAGAACGCACCGAAGATTGATGGCGGATATGTAGCGATTATCCATCCGGATATTGCATACGACATTCAGGACGACCCGGACTGGAAAGAATGGAACAAGTACACAACATCTGACAAAATGTTCCAGGGCGAAATTGGAAAGATTGCCAATGTCCGCTTCGTGGAAACGACTGAGGCGAAGATCTTTGCGAAAGCAGGAGCATCGAATCAGGATGTATATGCAACACTGGTTTTAGGTGCAAATGCATATGGAACCACAAACATCGAAGGCGGCGGTCTGGAGACCATCGTGAAGCAGCTCGGATCCGGCGGAACAGAGGACCCGTTAAACCAGCGTGGAACGGCAGGCTGGAAGGCAACCAAGACAGCAGTCCGTCTTGTGGAGCAGTTTATGGTGCGTGTCGAGACGGGATCCAGCTTTTCTGATGGAGTAGAAAATTAGGAGGTACATATGGCAGCAAAGAAAGAAACAGTAGAGGCTTCGGAGATTGTAGAAAACACAGAGAGTTGCACCGGTGCAACTGATATGGTTGAAATTGAGATTTTCAAGGACAGCGACCGGTACAAAGATGACGTAGTAGTAGCCTTAAATGGCAAGGTATACGTGATCAAAAGAGGGGTCCGCGTCAAAGTACCGAGAGCAGTGAAAGAAATTCTGGATCATTCTCGAGAGCAGGATCAGCAGACAGCACTGATGACGGAAGAAATGGAGAGCGATTTCCAGCAGAAAGCTGAAAAATACAAGTAGTACAAAGGGCCGCCGAGTAAGCGGCCTTTTTTGGTAAAAGGAGAAGCACATGATACTGATCAAACATAAAGAGCTGTTGTTTGCCAATAGAGAGCAATACATCGCCGCGGTGGGAGATACCAACGCAGCGTGCAGGACCTTTTGCCTGCAGAGAGTCACCATTGACGGTGTGGATCTGGCAGACCTGTCTTTCCGGCTAAATGCGGAGTTGCCGGACGGATCTCCGGACTCTGCGTTCCTGGAAAAGGAGATACGGGAAAATGAGATCCTCCTGACATGGACTATATCGGCAACGATGACCGCACAGCCCGGAACCTGCTTTATCAATCTGCGGGCTCACGATGACAATGGATCCTTAAAATGGGCGTCGTTTAAGGCTCCAGTGTACGTGGAAGGGACGACTTCTCAGCCATCCGCAGGCGGACTGTCGGAGATTGAGGAGTTAGAAAGGCATATCGACCAGAAGCTTGACTCTTTAGATTCTGCTGAGCAGGGACGTACAAAAGCAGAGCGGGAGCGGGAACAGGCGGAACAGGCACGCGTCGCGGCCGATGAGGAGAGGACACGGAAGACTGACGAGGTGATCAACACTTTCGGCGAGAATATTGAACGGGCGAAGAACTATGCAACTGTGGCAAAGAGCTATGCCGTTGGTGAAACCGGTACGCGTGTAGGCGAGAACAGTGACAATGCAAAAGAATATTGTCGTATGGCGAATATCGAGAAGGGAAGCGCAGAAGCTGCAGCAGAAGAGGCGAGAGCTGCCAGAGATGATTTTATCAAACGGCTGGATGCAGGAGAATACACAGGCACTCAAGGACCGAAGGGTGACAAAGGAGAGAAGGGTGACTCAGGGGTGAGTATCCCAGGATCAAGCCTTCTTCAGATCTACACGGATCAGGAGGACAACTGCGCGATCCATTGTGTGTATGATGATGCTCTGTATGCAGCCCCGCCGATACAGTATCGGGAAGCTGACGGCGCGATCCTGTGGCAGTATGACGATGGCAAGTAAAGGAGGTACAGTATGGCATTAAAAAATGTAGTTATCGGATATGCAAAGGGAGATAAGGGAGATAAGGGAGATACCGGAGAGCGAGGAGCAACCGGGCAGACCGGGCCGCAAGGTGAGTCTGGAAATATTGCAGATGCAGCAATTACGGACACGCAGGGACTTGATGTAGCAAAAGGAGCAAAGACAACGGCTCAGAAGCTCTTTGATGCAATCGCGGACCGGATTGTAAATAAGCTCGTCACGAATGATACATTGACCACAAAGCTTGCTGATTATCTTCTGAAATCAGCTATGAGCAGCACGAACATAAACAGTACAACGAATGTTCCGACGTCAGCGCTGGTGTATAGTTTGTTGCAGGATGTTAATAACAATTTGAGTAAATTTGGAAATCTCCGCTTTCTCACCGCAAACACTTTTGCAGATGCCTGGAATAAAGCAGAGGCAGGATATACCTACTTTATTGATATTACAAGCAATACTGATTCGCCTACAACCACAGCTAATCGCTGGTTCGGTCAGATGTGGAAAAACGACACTGGCAAGTATGGCTGGCAAGTCGCATGGTCATTTAATGGAACCATTTATAAGCGCGAGCGTAATAATTCAGACGCCTGGACAGATTGGAATACTTATGCGCTAAAGTCGGATTTAGATAGCAGTAAACTCAAAAGTATGACATTTACTGCGATGTCCGATGAGTATGCCCAAATTGCCATAGGGAATCCTGGTATACTAATATGTGCCGTGTCCAATAATTATCTATTAGCGCGACAAGATAATGGTGTATGTAGAGTGATTGGAGATATAAGGAACAATGAATTGTCCTTTAAAAGAAATGTCAAAGTATCAGGTATTGCGTTTTATGTATGATCATTTAAATGAACATGTTCCATTAACTTGGAGTCGGATTTGACAGCACTAATTGTTACAAATTGTTATTTTAGTATACCATTTTCCTGAGGCCGGGGACATGGTGATGATTTTGTTGACGTCAACAAAACGAGGACCATTCTGGTAACTTCACCGAGATGGTCTTCGGTCTGGGGAGAATACCAGCGTCGAGATCAGTATAATGAGGATAACAGAAAGGAGAAGACCATGGAAAAACTTAGACTTTTAGATGGAACCGAGTATACACTTGCCATCAACGGCATGGCAGAGTTAGGTGAGAAGGTACAGATCAAGGTAGTGACGGAAGATTCTCTGGACAGCATTTATGAAAAGTTCACTGCGGAGAATGCGGCCACGATGACAGTGATCGGCGAGTCATTCACACAGAAGCTGACAGGATACACACAGATGGGAAGCATGGTTACGCGAGATACTAACGCCCTCATCGAAGTGAAGTATCCGGAAGTTTCCAAGGAAGACGATACGCCGGCCGAGGCAGAAGAGGTCCGCGGAACTATCATTACATTTGAAATGTGTAAGGAGCGGATCGAGAATAAAGTAGAGCAGAACCGGGCGGATATCGACTATCTGCTTATGATGGAGGAACAGGCATGAGTGAGAACTACGAGAAAGTAAAGTATTACTACGATCATAAAATGTGGAACAAGAAACGTGTACGGGTCGCTGTCGGCCGCTGGATCACGGCGGGAGAGTATAAACTGATCACAGGCGAGAACTATTAGGAGAAACAGAGATGATGAACCTTATGAATACAGTAGATATGATGAAAAGTCAGGACTACAAAGAACGCTTTAAGGCTGAATACTGGCAGACTAAAATCCGGTACGAAAAGCTGAAAGATTTTAATACAAAAATTGAGGCTGCATGGAAAACTGCGGAGGCATCTCGATATGAAGAAGTAAAGAAAATCGAGGGTCCGAAGCATGATTGTCCAGGAGATGTTTTATCTCAGCAGCAGAGTATTATGGGAGAATACCTTCATATTTTGGAAGTGCGTGCTGCTATTGAAGGCATTGATTTGAAGAAACCATGCCTTGAAGGAGGACCCTTAAAATTAAATTGATGTATGGCAAAGTAAACAATGAAAGACGGAGAGGAATCGGGAGACCGGTTCCTCTTTTTTGTTACGGGAGATATAGCCCAGTGAAAATGAGAAAATACAGGCAAGTAGAGAGGAGTGATTGGATGAAAGTGGCAGAAATCATCGCGGCCATTGACGAGCTGAGACCGAACGAGTACAACGCATCAATGAAAACAAAATGGCTTTCAGAGTGCGAGGGAACGATTGTGGATGAAGTCCTGAACCGGGCTGAGGGCAACGACATTGAGTTTGAAGGATATGACTACGAGACGGATCAGGAAAAAGAGACCTTGCTTCCGGATCGGTTTGCAGATATTTACCTGCATTACATCCGGGCAAAGATAGAGCTCTATGACGATGAAACAACAAACTATAACAATGCTGTGGCAATCCATCAGGCCTCTTATGCGCAGTATGCGGCATGGTACAGGAGGACGCATATGCCAAAGAAAGCTCCAACTATTGATATCTGGGGCAGAAATCTGGAGAAAAGAGGTGAGGATAGTGGCGGGGTTAGCGCTGATAAATAATGTTGCGACACAGAAGAAAACGATAGGAACCTTCGGCGGAATCAATGAAAATGAAGTGATCAACGAGAATGAGTTTGCGGAGATGAAAAACATGTCGTCGGATCTGTATCCCGCAATTGGTCCGCGTCCAGCCCGCGGGGAAGTTATAGCGAAGTTACAAAAGCCGAACGGGACACATTATAACAACGGGCTGATCTGGGTGGATGGAACGGATTTTTACTATAAGGGCAACCTCGTTGGAACCGTGGAAGACTC